>Ga0070752_1000749_pt1 | contig 24963 bp, 31 predicted proteins | sample VirMetDEL_Aug_30_FD_77440 | JGI IMG/M metagenome (GOLD analysis project Ga0070752, IMG submission 77440) | Aqueous microbial communities from the Delaware River and Bay under freshwater to marine salinity gradient to study organic matter... | ecosystem: Environmental > Aquatic > Marine > Coastal...
GCGCAGGCTGCTGGATGCGGAGCTGGCTGCGTCGCTGGATCCGATCGTGCAGGCGCACCGGGCCGCTGTGTGGGATGCACTGCGCGAGGGATACGATCCCAGCGTGCAGGCTCGGATCTTCGATGACTACAAGGCGCAGTATAGCGCAGCGATCACTGCCTATGTGGAGCGCGTAAAAGCCGAGGTAGCAGACCAGCGCGCGCAGGAGCGTGACAGGCAGGAGGGCAGGCGCACCACCAGAGAGGGGCTGGCGCTGGAGGGTCTGCGCGCGTGGGCTGAGCGCACGCTGGGCAGGGCTGTGGCACAGGTGGACATTGCAGCGGACACGATCGCCAGCAGGGTGCAGGCACCTGTGGAGCGCAGCTGGAGCTTGGGTGGCAACCTAGCGCGCGACACCTTCGATCCTGGACAGACGCTGCGCGGTCTGGCTCGGGAGGCACGCGGACCTGCTGATCAGGTAGAGAGCGTGGGTGCGCTGGTAGAGGGCGCAGAGGGTGCGGATCCGGGGCGCGTCATCATCGCAGCCACACGCAGCAGCATGCGGGATGGCAACGTGTGCGCTGTGTGTGTCGAGGAGGATGGGCGCACGTTCAGATTCCCTGAGGATCAAGCTGCGTTCGATGCATATCTGGAGCAGCACCCGCTGCCCGATCCAGAGTGCACTGGCAGCAAATATGGGAACACGTGCCGGTGCCGTTGGGTGCTGGTGTGGGGCACACAGGACTGACAGGGGGCGCGTGTGGATGTGCTAGCGGTACAGCTGGGAGATGGTGAGCAGCGTGTGGTGTGGGCGCTGCCACGTGGGCAGGTGGTCACACGTGCACAGGGTCCGGTGTGGGATCTGGATGCAGACACCACAGAGCCAGCTGCGCTGCGCTGGCGCTGGGAGGATGCGGTGCAGAGCCTGCGCGCATGGCTCGCGCAATACAGACCGCCGATCGTGTTTGAACACGACCACCTGGATCGTGAGCCTGGCCAGCCTGTGCCTGCGCGTGGGCATGTGGTCGGACTCTTTACGATGACGCAGCAGGAGGCAGCAGGCGTGGGTGTGGACCTGCGTGGTGCGCCTGAAGCTGTGTTCTTCGTGCTGGAGCCAGACGCAGAGACGCGCGAGATGCTGGATGCTGGACAGCTGCCGTATACGTCGCCAGCTCTGCGCGCAGACTATGAGGATGCAGAGGGCACCACGTGGCCGATCGTGCTGGTCCACCACTCGTTTGTGCGAGACCCGCGACAGAAGCGCAGGCAGGTGCCTGTGCACGATTTGCAAACGCTGCAGGATGCAAACAACTATGCGGCGCGCCTCTCGGAGGGCGTGCCATACTCGGAGCCAGAGAGGCAAACGATGACGGATCAGGAGATGCAGGCGCAGGAGGCCCCCGAGATGGGTGCAGCTGATGCGCTCGGAGAGCTGGCAGAGATGGTGCGCCAGCTAGCAGAGCGGATGGATCGCATCGAGTCTGCGATGCAGACCGCAGAGGCTGCGCCGGATGAGGCCATGCAGGATGCGCCCACTGATGAGCGCGAGGCTGCCATGAGCGAGCTGCGCGCAGAGGTGCAGCGCCTGTCGGATGAGCTGGTGCGTCGAGATGCCACCGAGGCTGTGCGCGCTGTCATGAGCGAGCGCGAGGTGGGCACCGAGGCTGCGGAGCTGCTGACCGATCTGCGCATCGCAGACGCTGGGCGCTTCGATGCGTTCGTTGCGCTGCTGCCGAAACGGTCTGCGCCGAAAGTCGCGCGTGTGACTGGTCCCGCGTCTGCTGCCCTGTCCGATCTGGACGTGGCTGGCCTGACTGATGGCGAGCTTGCGCGCCGCATCCAGCAGGAGCGTGCTGCTGCAGGCTCTCCGGTGCTGTTCTCTGATGCACTCAACGAGGCGCGCGGCATGCGCGCAGGAGGCTGATCGTCATGGCTCGCAACTATATCCAAACGACCCTGCCCGCTGCCACGCTGCTTCCGTCTGCTCGCGTGGTTGTCAGCGGTGGCACTTCGATCGGTCTCGCTGATGCAGCGACCAGCCAGCCCGCTACCGCGACGTTGGCAGCGATCGGTGTGACCAGTGCCCAGATCGCCAGCGGAGCAAACACGCATGGCATCCTCGGAGAGAATCCGCAGGGTGTGGTGTACACTGCTGGTGGCACCATCACGCAGGGTGCTGCGCTTGTCGCGCAGGACACGGGCGCTGGCGCTGTCATCGAGTATGCAGCGACGGATTACGCTGACACGGATGAGGTGGTTATCCTCGGGATCGCTCACGAGGGCGCATCCTCGGGTGCCACGTTCCTCGGGTCGTTCCGACCCACCCGCATCACTGTCGCCAAGTAACGGGAGGCACACAAAATGACTGCTGTAAACGCATACGGTACCGTGCCTGCCAGTCCGCTGGACAATGTGCAGGTCGAGGGTCTGTTCGGTGAACGGATCGCACAGGTCAGCCAGTGGCAGCTTGCCACCACGCTGGCACCCATCAAAAACGTGAACGGGCACAAGGGCGAATACCCGATCGATACCACGTGGGCAGGTCTCGACCTGTCAGTGGATCCGGCTGCCAACACTCCGGTAGACAATTACGCTACCGAGTATCCTGCTGCGCGCCCGTCGCTGTCGTCGCTGTCGTTCGAGATTGAGCGACGGCTGATCGATTCCTACGATGTGAGCGCAAACGAGGCTGCGAAATTCGCTGCCTCTGCTGGGTTCTCCATCGAGGACTTCGTGCTGGATCGTATCCAGCGCAAGGCTGCCAGCATGCACTATGAGGCTGTGGTGGGTGCGTGCACGACTGCTGGCAATTACGCCACAGGCTATGCCTACGATCCCGGCAATCTCTCGACGACCAGCACGAATCTGGTCAGCCTGCTGGATACGATGGCGGGCAAGCTGCTGGATGCGCAGTCGTGGGACTACGGAGAGGAGATCATTGTATGGGCATCGCGTGATGTGGTGCCTCTCCTGCAGAATCTGGATCAGGTCCAGAAGGCTGCCACCTACGCTGCCAGCAACGACATCCTGCCCACGGTGGACATGCTGGATCAGTTCTTCAAGCTGTACCTGTCACCACAGGCGAAGTTTGTGGTGTTGAGTGGTCGGTACAAGGCTGCCTCTGGCACCATCACTGCCAGCGCCACGGACTCGATGGGCTTCATCGTCCCACCGTCCGGCGCTCGCAAATATGGTCTGGCCACGCTCATGCCTGACGATGGCACTGGCAAGGTCATCGACGTGCGCACGCGGGAAGATGCGCGCCTTGGTGGCGGTGGATATAGCATCTACGCTGATGGCTACTGGCAGGTCGAGATGCCGCAGTACAACGCTGGCAACGATGCCGCTGTGCTCTGGACTGGTGTGAGCTCCTGATGGCTCGTTACCGTATCCAGCGTGATGGGTATGCGCTCGCTGTGGATGGCACAGTCTACAGCGGTGCAGATGTCATCGAGGCAGACCCTGCCACCCTGCCACCGTTCGACGCACTGCATGGTGCGCTTGAGCGTGGGTGGGTGGTTGCGCTGGATGCGGCGCGCCCCTGTGCCTCTGCAGCTCCCGAGAGCGAGCCAGAGCCACAGGAGCGCGAGAGCGCACCGGAGACACCAGCGAAGCCAGCGCGAGCCACACGCAAGCGAACAGGCGCAACCACACGCAAGCGAGTGAAGCGCACGCGCACGGAGTAGCGCATGGCATCTGACTATGGCATCGACGCAGATGCAGTGGCCAGCTACGCACAGGGGCTGGCTTTCAGTGCCTCGACTGTGCCCACCTCTGCGCAGGTGGATGCATGGATCGCACGGGCTGCGCTCCGATACGATGCCACCGTGCGAGCTGCAGGCGTAGACCCTGCCAGCCTGCACGCTGACACGGACTCGGAGGGATATGCTCTCGGATCGGATTATGTGGTTCTGCGTGTTGCTTCGCTGGCTATCAGCTCGCGCAACGGCAGGCCCACGGATCTGGCAGACCGCTACCAGACGCGAGCGGATAGCCTGCTGGATGAGGCGCGCAGATGGGCTGCCAGCCTCGGAGATGCGCGCACAGTTTCGACAGGCGCACCGGGGCTGGCTGACTACAGCGCACGCACCGCACAGGACACCAGCGCGACCGATGACGCTGCGTTTCTGAATGGCGCACGCGGGCAGCTGTGAGCGCGCAGGGCAGGCTGGTAGCCATTCGAGACAACCTGCAGAGCCTGTCCGATCTGCTGGCTGTCAGCATCAGCAATGTGCAGCGGTACGATCAGAGTCCAGACGGTGGGCGCACACCTCCGCTGCTGCAGATGTGGGCGCGCAGCTGGAGGCGCAGCAGAAGGCAGATGTTTGCCACGCAGGGGCGCAGCTCGGGTGTCGTCTGGCCGTTCTACACGCAGACAGGTGAGCGCACATGGTACCTGTGGCAGAAGCAAGGCATATTCCAGCGCAGGATGACGCCACGCGATGTGCTGCGGTGGGTGCCTGGTGAGGATCGCTTGTATCGATCGCTGACACGGACAAACGCGCGCGGATACTATGAGCGACGCACACGCACCGGGCTGACTGTCGGATCCAGCCTGTGGTATGCACGCAAACATCAGGAGGGCGCAGGGCGCGCCCCTAGTTTCTTCGGTGGTCACGCCATCCCACGCAGGCCGATCGTGAACCTCGGACCCTATGGCAGGCAGCTGCTGGAGGCAGACGCTGTGCGCTATGCGCAGGGCTTCTCTGCTGCGTTCGGTGTGCGAGGTGATCAGCTGGCTGGCATGCGGTTTCGGAGGTAGGCATGGCACTGGGCACACCGTCCCTCACACACACAGAGGCCACGCTGCTGCAGGCGTGCCAGAGCACGCTGCGCGCGCAGCTGGGTGCGTACCTGTCCGCGCTCGGCACAGCACGGGGGCGCACCTATCCAGCGCCTGCCAGTTCGGATGTGTTCATCGGAGATAACGCAACGCCTAATCATGGCTACCCAGCGATCGGGCTGATGCTTGATGGTGGCAGCACGTGGCGTGCGATGGCTAACGACACCTACGAGGTGGAGACAGCTGTGCGGCTGGTGGTCGGCATGAGTGCCAGTGCTGTGTCCAGCGTGACACCCGAGGAGGCATATCTGGCCATCATCGACTATGCACACGCAGCGGCTGCCTGTCTGGCGCGGTATTTGCCAGCGCAGCAGGTGGGTGGCACATATGTTGGGATCGGACGGTGCGACATCGAGAGCACAGACGCACAGCCCAGCACGTGGGAGGATCCAGACAATGCAGGCTGGGTGCTGCGCCTCTCGGAGGCGCGTGTGCGTGTGTACTGGCAAACCCTGCAGGAGACACCGGAGAGCTAGATGGGAGCGACACAATACCTGCCACTGAAACGTGGTGCCCTGTATCTGATCCCCGAGATCACACCGGGCACCTACGTTGCGCCAAACCAGACCAGCGACAATGCGATCCGCTATATCGACGCGGGCTGGAGCTGGCGCGGTGGACCTGCTGAACAGCTCGATGACGTGACTCCATACGGTGGTGGCAGCGTGCCGATCATCGGTGCAACGGGCGGAGAGGTTAGCTTGACGATCAAGCTCCCGATCGCTCCTGACACAACCGACGACACCAGCCACCCGCTGTTTGATGTGCTGCGCGCCTCTGCCATGACGGTCAGCGATGCGACGGGCGCAGGTCCGATCACTGCTGTCCCTACCTCTACATTCAACGCAGGCGCAGACATTGCGCCCCTGTCGCTGACACTGCTGGAGACTGACGGCGATGCATACACACTCAAGGGCTGCACGGTGGCTCTGGATGCCATCCGGTGGCAGGGTGGTGCGTTTGTCGAGGTGTCCTGCACGATCCACGGGCAGGCACGCGACACGCTGACAGACACGGTGCAGACCCTATCCAGCGCAGGGCTGTCCATCGGAGCGGTGCAATTTGTCACGGAGAGCCCGGTGGTTCCGAAAGGTGGCACCCTGACGATCAGTGGCCCCGGTGGCTCGGGTGGCGTCAACCTGTCTGGATTCGAGTTCGCGAGCGGACAGGAGATCACAGAGCAGGAGGATGCCACCGAGGCGCAGGGCTACGGGCTGAGCCTAGTGCATCACACTGGCTATGCTGCGCTGGTGGTCACTGTCAGCAAGCTCGACGAGACCGGGCGCGCCTTCTATGACGCCATGTTGGCAGGCACTGCGTGCACCGTGGGTGTGTCGTTTGGCTCTGGTGCGTCGCAATTCGGGATCGGGCTGGCTGCTGGTCGCATCCTGTCCATCGATGGCGCAGAGAGCAACGGTGCACGCGCGCTGCAGCTGCAGTGCATCGGGCTGCCTACCTCTGCAGGGAATGACCAGTACCAGCTGCAGTGGGGTGTCTGATGCGTCCCACGCACATCGTGCGAGTGCAGCAGGGCACGATGCAGGCACAGCTCACTGCGCGCGTGGTGTTCAACCTGCGCGCAATGGACTGGCACGATCAGCTGGTGACAGCGCAGGAGGATGACGCAGAGCGAGGTGGCGCACCCCGTGCCAGCGTTGATCTGTGTGTCTCGCTGCTGCGCTCGGAGGTGATCAGCCTCGACAGCTTCGAGCGTGATGGTGTCTCCTATGACGTGCCAGAGGATGGCTGGCTGGATGACCTGCTGGCCAGCATCTCCATCGATGAGCTGGTGGCTCTCGCAATGGCTGTGCTCACAGGAGGGCAGCGCACCGAGGGAAAGCCCGAGAGCTGACACGCTGGGCTGCACTGGTCACACAGGATGGGCACCAGTGCCACCTGTGCGATGATGCAGAGCGAGACAGCAGAGGCTGTCCGAAGCCACGCAGGGACGGTCCCACGCCTGCAGCGGAGAGCCTGCCAGCGCCATCGTGCGAGGTGCTGCGCGTGCCTCTGTGGTTCTGGCGCTTGCTGGATGAGCGCAGGCATCGAGCCGATCCAGGCAGGCCACGACGCGACATACCGCACGGGACCATGCTACTGCTGGACGCACTAGACGGTGCGCTGGATGTGGCAGACAGGCAGAGGCACACCATGCAGCAGCAGCAGACAAAAGCGCGAGAGCTGATCCAGCGTGCGCAGCGGGGTGACATATGAGCGCACTGATCGATCTGGACGGAAACAGCGAGGGCGCGCAGCGTGCCATCGAGGAGCTGCGCCAGACTGTGGACAGGCTGGGAGATGAGCTGCAGCAGGTCACACGACAGGCGCAGCGCACAGACCGCGCGCTTGAAGGCACGGTGGACAGGTTCGGGCGCAGCATCGGTGGACAGCTTGCCACCATGACCAGATTCGGGGCTGCTGTGTTCGGGTTCGGCGCAGCAGCGGAGAGCGTTCGGCGTGCGTTTGAGCTGGCACGTAGAAGCGTGCAGGCATACGGAGAGCAGAGCGCAGACGCTGCGCAGCTTATAGAGGGCACCTCACACCGATTCAGCGAGCTGGCTGCAGCGATCGGGCGCGCCATCGTGGGAGGAGAGCGCGCTGAGGAGACGTTCGGTGCACTGCAGGCAGTCGCGCAGGAACTGACAGCTGCAGTGGGTGACAATGAGGAGGCCATTGGCAACATGGTGCGCAGTGGCATCGCACTGATGATCGATGCTCTGGCAGCCTCAATCCGCGTCGGTGTGGTGTTTGCTAACACTCTGGATGGCATCAAGTTTGCGATCACAGCTGCAGCGATGGGTGTCACGCAGTTTGGTCTGGCTGTGGTCGATGGTGTGCTGCTGACTGTCGAGGCTGCCACCACAGCGATCCGAGACCTGCTGCAGGGTCTGGAGTCTGTGATCGAAACATCTGCGCGCGTGGCACGCGGGCTGGGCAGAGACGGACTGGCAGACCAGCTCGATGGTGTGCTGTCGCGCATCGATGGCATGAGCGCAGGGGTGGGCAGGTTCCGTGCGGACATCCAGCGCATGCGCGAGAGCATCGACGACACCAGCCAGGCCATCAGCGATGGACTCAGCAGGGATCTGGAGGATCTGACAGCGCGCACTGCACAGCGGGAGGAGATGAACCGACTGGCGGAAACGCTGTCCGATCTGGCAGAGCAGTACCGCACAGGAGCCATCAACGCAGAGGCATACCGGCGCGCAGTCGATGGCGCTACCGGCGCAGCAGATCGAGAGGCAGCGAAGGCAGCAGCGAGGCAGGCTGCGTTTCTGGCTGGCGCAGAGAAGCAAGCGCAGGCCATCCGAGACCAGATCGCTGCAGAGCTTGAGGCGCAGCAGGTAGCGAAAGCAGAAAGCGCACAGAAGCTGGATCGCCAGCGCGCAGAGGCAGAGGAGCGCGCGCGCATCGAGGCAGCAGCAGCAGAGCAGATCCGCAGAGCCAATGAGTCTCTGGCTGCCAGCTACTATGATCTGGGCGCTGCAGTCGGAGATGGTACAGACAGCATCACGCAGGCCACGATCAAGGCAGCCACGGACCAGCTGCGCGCCCTGATCCTGCGCTATATCGGAGAGGCTGCAGCACTCGGTGCGGTGGGTAGGATCGGCGCATCTGTTGCGCTCGGTGCTGCGGTGGGTGTCATGCAGCGCAGCCTCAGCCAGCTGGGAGGTGGTGGCAGTGCATCAGCTGCTGGCGCTGCTGGCGCTGTCAGTACCACGCGCACCGTGCAGAACATCAGTGTGAGCGTGGCACAGACAAACGGACTCGGGGCTGGTGTAGACTCCACCAGAGCGATCGGCGCAGCTGTCGAGGATGGGATCCGGCGCGGTCTGATCAATCTGGAGGGCAGGCGATGAGCATCAGCGATCCGAAATATCCAGCGCACACGTGGCAGGTGCAGGCTGCAGGTGACATCGATGTCACGATCAGTGGAGTGCAGGAGACGATCACACTGTCTGGCTCTGGTCTGTGGGGCTTCGGTCCTGACTCTGCCAGCGATGCGACAGCTGGCGATCTGGCGCACTATGTAGCGCAGCAGGTTGCGACGCACAGCGGGCTGAGCTCTGCGTCTGCTGCGTGGGTGACTGGCACCACCTACACAGAGCCACGCTATATGCTGACACTGACAGCGCCTGTGGCACAGACCAGCGCACCCGAGATCAAGGGGCCAGAGGCACTGATGCGCGCGCTGGGACTGCATGGCACACCGAGTGGTGGGACCATCACAGTGACAGGCAGCTACACACCCAGCGGATCGATCAGCAGCCTAACCAGCACCGGATACAACGATGGCATCTGGGCACCGAATCGAGACGCAGCGTTTGAGGAGGTCGTTGTTGCCAGAGTGGCCAGACAGGTGCGCAGCCCTACCAGTCCGAGTGCCTACACAGTGACCAGCCTCGGCACTGCAGATGGACGCACTGTGAGCCATCTGGCTGTGGATCGTCGGCACATCACGCAGGAGCGCGCAGCGGAGGCGCTGTATGCAGCGCAGGCAGGCACAGACACCGGAGACACCTATGGCACGCTGGATCGGCTGATCGATGCTGCAGTGGCTGGGCAGTCTCTGCGGCTGTACCGGGCTGCAGGTGACTACACAGCGGTGGCGCTGGTGTGGGATGATGGGCTGGCCACGGATGATCTGGCCACCTCGGAGAGCGTGGGAGGCAGGCGCGTGCGCGTGGTGCTGCCCTACATCGACCAGTGAGGCAGCTGCATGGCTAGCGCATGGCTCAAGGTGCTGGGACTCGGAGACAGCTCTGGTGTGTATCTGTACCACACAGGCAGCACGCCACCGTCTGGGGTGACGTATGGCACAGCCCTGCCCTATCTGCTGACAGTGCCCACCTCGATGGGCCAGCGGCTGGACCCTCTGGCTACCGTGGGCAGTGATGCCGCTGTGACAGTGGATCTGCTGATCGCTCCTGTGGGTGCCTCTATCGCGTCCGAGCTGCTGGTCAGGGGGCAGGGCACACCTGCGCAGTCTGGTGGCTCCACAGTGCGCGTGGCTGCGTATCACAGCGCAGCAGACACCACGCTGACAGTGACAGACACCAGCGGCATTTCTGCAGGTACGCTCCTCTGGCTGGCATCCACAGGCGAGTGCCTCAAGGTCTCGGCAGTCACGAGTGCCACCACGCTCTCCGTAGGACGTGGGCAGCTAGAGACAGTGGCGCGCCCGATCAGTGCGGGGGGTGTGTTCGCTGCTGCGGCCTGGGATTCCTACCCTGGACCACATGGCATGATCGCAGAGATGGGGGTGGACTCGGAGACGCTGTGGCGTGGTGTGGTGGACTCGGTGGCTGTCACTGATGGCACGCGCTGCAGTGTCACGATGCACAGCCTCACCAGCGTGCTGCGTCGCATCCCATACGATCCACCGAGGGCGCTGCAGCCTGTGGCGCATGCTGACCTGACACTGGCAGGCGCGCAGCTCCTCAATCGAGAGATGACGGTGGGGCCGATCATCGTCGATGCTGATGCGTATGGATCCAGCGGTAGCGCAGAATGGTCGCACGCGCTGCTGCGTGTGGGTGGTGGAGATGAGTGGTGCATCGTGCAGGTCAGCCAGCTGCGCACCTACACAGAGGGTGGCAGGCAGCTGGTGGAGTATGAGACGCAGATCCAGAGCAACGGATCCGGGGTGGTGGCTATCGGAGAGGGTGCCACCGTGGTCGAGTTCGCAGAGCAGCGCGACCGCCTGCGCGCTGCGCTGCGCATCCTGCGCCGTGGGTGCACGGTAGAGTGGGCAGGGGTGCAGACTGCGCCAGACGCAGAGCTGGTGCTGCAGCAGTGGCTCACACGCGCAGAGCCTGTAGGCACCGGACTGGCGCTGCCTCTGGCATGGCTGGACCTGTCAGCCATCGGAGACGGCACGCAGATCGGTAGTGTTCCAGCACTGGCAGAGGTAACGCAGCTACCACTGACAGGAGACCCGATCGCCATCGTGGCACCTGCTGACAGCTCGCGCACCGTGCTGGAGGTGGCAGAGAGCTACCTGCTGCGCCCTGCTGCGCTCGGACTGTCCACAGGGCGCACCGGCCAGCTGACTGCTGTCGATTGGGGCTGGGACACCATCACAGCCACAGCACTCACAGGCGACGACACAGCCAGCGCCAGCTACTCCATGCAGGCGCGTGCCACTGATGCCGTGCCACTGGTGGTGCTGGAGCGCCAGACAGAGCTGCGCAGTCCACTGATGTTGGAGGTGTCCGAGTCCGTGGGCATGCACGAGGTGAGTGGCACGGTGCGGATCGGTACCACCAGCACGCAGGATCTGCGCGTGGTCGCGTCTGACAGGCTGGGACCGCAGAGCGGTCTGGAGCCACGCAGGGTGCGTGTGTACGCAAACCGGCGCACGCTTGATGAGGTGGAGCTGCGCACCATCGATGTGGTGTCTCTCTACTCGCGCAGCCTGCCCATCCTACGCATGCAGCTGCGCAGTGCGCTGGTGTCCGTAGGTGACAGGCTGACCGTGCAGCGCGCTGATCTGATGCAGGCAGATGGCACCCGAGGCAGCAGCCTGCTGGCCTGCATCGTGCTGGAGCAGAGCACAGACACAGGCAGCGGGGTGCAGTCCGTCGCTTTGCTGGTGCTGGACTGGTACGCAGGCGCGTGGTCGCGTGCTCTGTGGGCACCTGCTGCAGAGGTCACAATCTACGGCACAGGCTCTGCAGGTGTGCAGCCTAATGCGTACACAGACAGCAGCGCACCAGCTGGCAGTGGCTACCCTACCAGCGACGCAGATGCGTTCGCTGCAGCGATAGCTGGCGCAGGTGGTCCCATCGTGGTCGATATTTGCGATCCTGATGGCACCAGACAAGGCACAGCGGAGTGCAGCGCAGCAGCATCGAACACGCTCACACTGTCCAGCGTGACACACACACCCACTGCAGGTGACCTGATCGTGATGGCTGCACCTGCTGACCAGCTGACCACTGCGGCATCTACGTGGATGCTGGACAGGCTGGCGCTGCTGGGTGACAGCTCGGGACAGGTTAGCAGCACAGACGTGCCGAGGTGGGGCTGATGGCGTTTCAACCGATTGACGATGACCAGACCACACAGGACGAAACGCTGAGCGCGTGGCTGCCTGACACCGTGCGGATCGATGTGGATGGCTGCGCAGAGGATCGGCACATCGGCACGGGCTGGGGTTACAGCAGCGAAACAAACGTGCGACCCACTGTAAGCACGCATCCAGAGCAGTGGCGCAACGTGTGGACATTCACTGCGCCAGTGTATGAGGGCGCGCAGACCATGCATGTGCGTATGCGTTACACACTCGCGCTGGGCGCTGCTGCTGCTGGCACGGATGCCATGGATGTGCGCTTGAGTGTGGGTGGCTCCGTGGGCAGTGCCACCACGCTGCAGGTCACCAGTGGGAAGTCCAGCGTGGACCTGTCTGCGACGATACCCACCACGCGCAGCGGTCTGGCTTTCTGCGCTGTGCAGATACGGTCCCGAGAGGCAGCCAGCAGCGTGGCAAGCGTCAACATTTATGACATACAGCATGGCCACTATGTGCTCACGGATGCGCCATCGCACAGCCTGACAGCAGGCGCAGCGCACCTCTGCATGGAGCTGACACAGGCAGGCGCAGGAGACATTGGCGCAACCACGACGCACTATCACGTGCCACGCATCGACAGCACAGGCGCAGGAGGTGGCAGCGTTGGATCGTACAGCTACGGGCTGCACATCTGGCCTGTGGAGGATAGCAGCCTGATGGTGGGAGATGGACAGGACAGGCTGACCGGTCAAGCGGATCTGATCGATCTGGGTGCCATCACTGTCTACAGCTACTGCGTGCACATCACTGGCACCATGCCCAGCCTATCGCTCAGCGTAGGCAAAGCGCAGATCAGCGCGCTGCGCGTGGCTCGGATTGCCACATGGCGCAGGCTGCAGCGTGCAGCGCGTGCGCTGTATCAGGCGCGCAGACGCTGGTGGGCAGCTGGTGTGCGTGGTGACAGTGGCAGCGGAGGTGGTGACTACTGGGCAGGCTATCGTGCTGCCTCGGGTGATATCGTGCAGGCAGCGCTGTGCGATCGTCGCGCAGATGCGTGGGGTGTAGATGTGTGCATGCGCTGGCGCACGGTGCCAGAGCTGCCACCTGACACCGATGTGACGATCACGATCACGATCCGAGATGACACAGCCAGCGTGCTGGCAACGCACACGCGCACGCTGTCTGGCACCATCCTGCCAGAGGCTGGACCTGTGGAGCCTGCGCGCACATTCGGACCCTCTCCGCACACATCGCTGGCGCATTACAATACAAACGGCACAGATGCAGACCGATGGGGTGCGCTGGACCTGCCAGAGGCTGGAGAGGAGCTGCCACTGCTGGGTGGGCTGCGTATGTTTCGCACGCAGGTGGAGTGGCCCAGTGCAGCCAGCGCGGGTGATGAGTGCATTGTGGAGGTGCAGGTTAGTGGTGGCACCTGTCACGTGTGGGACTGCATGATCGCAGAGGTTATTCGATGACGTATCAGATCGGCACACAGTGGCAGACTCTCCAGCCCGATCTGGATGGCACGCGCGCTGCAGAAGGACAGGCTGTGCGAGCTGTGCACGCGCAGCGACTGGTGGAGGATCTGCACCTGCTGCGTGCATCTCGACTGCGCGCACTGTGGTCGGATGGGCAGGAGCGCACCACCACCAGCACAACGCTGGCAGACATCTATGCAGAGCAGGAGATCCGGTTGAGTCGCACCAGCTCTGCGGAGGTGCTGCTGGCCATCATCGGGGCGCAGGTAGAGGTGGAGGTGCAGATCACTGATGGCACCAGCACAGCCACAGGGACAGCCACGCAGAGCGGTACAGCCACCACGCTGGCACTCTCTGGCGCTATCACTGCCAGCCCTGTGGCATCGGACACACCGCTGCGCCTGACAGTGCGATGGCGCGCCACCAGTGGCACAGGCACCCTGCAGGCTGTGCGAGTCTATGAGACAGATATGACAGCCACCACGCTGGCTTGATTCGCGGGACGCACCGTGCTGCTACACTATGCAGCACCACACAGGGAGTGAGATATGGCAAAGCAGATCGGAGCCTCGCAGACTGTCACAGCCAGCGCAGCTGGAGCTGAAATCACGCTGCCAGCGTTGCCTTCTGGGGTGCGCAGGTTTGCGATCAGCGCAATCAACACAGGTGGCGCGTCGGATGCCTATGTGTTCGATTCGGATCTGGACAGTGCTGGCACCACCTCGGAGGTGGTCCCTGCCTCTGGCGCTCGTTATGATTCGCCCTGGTTAGATAGCCAGTCTGTTACCAGCCTCAAGCTGTATGCGTCTGTGGACACAGCGTGCAGGGTCACTGTGTTTGTGCGTGATTTTGGGGGCGAATAATGCGCCGGTTTCGCATGCCACAGGTGGGCGCAGGTGGTGCAGACGCAGGCGAGACGCTCACGGAGCTAACTGGCGATCCAGAGTCGTGGGCAGATGGTGGCACTGATGGCGGCTGGGGCTATGCGTCGGGCACGTCTGCTGTGTATCGATGGCGATCCACTGACTCACTGTGGGTGGCTGCTGAGGCGTACGACGCTGGCACCCTGACGTTGTTTGCCACGATTGACGGGAGCGAGGATGCCGCTGCACTCGGGACTCTCGGCTACAGTGTCAACACGGGCGGGGGCGGGGGCGTCACGACTGCGACGATCGGCGGTCATTCATACGTCGCGCTGGACACATCAGGGGGCGCGGGCGAGACCTGCAACCTGTCGCGTTCTGTCACGTCGGGACACGGGCACTATTACGCTGGTCGAGTGCAGATCACGGCTGCGACTGGTTCCAGTGCGTCGCACTGTATGCTGCCGTATCTGCGCGACGGCGCACGGATCTACTGGCTAAACGCTGCAGCTGCGACCAATCAGGCGCGTTTTTCACCTGCAGCGATGTTCGATGCATCGAGCAACGATCTGTGGACTGCGCCCGTGTGGCTGGAAGTGCTCATTGTGCCTAGCGGATCGGCATACGCTCGCGCAGATCATGGTGGCTGGTTCGCAGCGATCAGCGCGGCGCAATGCTCAGCCACGGCGTCAACCGACGAATTTATCGGAGACTCAAGTGGCACGGTGTCTGCTACTGTAAACCTGCGCGCTTTCTCAACGTGGGATATCGCACCATGATCGCTGCAGCACTCCGCACCCTGCAGCGTGTGCCCGGTGTGGTGGCTGCGCTGGTGGCACGCTCGTTTGCGCTGATGCGTGTGCGCGAGCGTGGCATCAACCGGGGGCGCTGGGTAGATGCCATCGTGCAGATCGGTGGTGGAGATGATGAGCAGGCAGGTGCGTGGTGTTCCTATTTCGGATGGGCGTGCTGGCACATCGCAGCGCTGGTGCTCGGGTGTCGCGTGGTGTCGCGCACCTCGGGTGGCGTGGTTCGTTCGTGGCACTATGCCACCGAGGCAGAGAGGGTGCAGGGCACTCCGCAGCCTGGCGATCTGATGTGCATCGTGCGAGATGCGCGACACCTTGACACGGTGCGCGCAGGTGGCACGGTGCCAGGCCACCTGGAGCTGGTGCGCAGGGTGCACGCAGATGGCACGCTGGACACCATCGGTGGCAATACCACCAGCGCAGACAGCGCAGAGGGTGACGGTGTGTATCTGCATCGAGGCACCTACACACTGACAGACCCGAGGCTGATCGGGTTCATCCGTCCGAGGCTGGAGAGACTACATTGAGACACATCAACACAGGGCTCATCTTCGCTGCGCTGGCTGGTCTGCTGACTCAGCTGGGCAGCATGCTGGAGCGTGGCGCTGCATGGCATGAGATGGCGCTGGCTGCGCTGACTGCAGTGGCTGCGCTCCTGTGGCGTGACTCGGACGGAGATGGAACACCAGACGTGCGCGACAGCACACCGGACGGGGGCGCGTGATGCGCATGCAGGCACTGTTGCACGCGCTGTGCATTGTTGCGTTTACGGCAACGGCAGGATGCGGCGCGCCTCTGTCTGCCTCTGTCAATGTGCAGGATGGGCAGCTGGTCGAGGTGGGCGCGCAGTCCGCTGGCTGGGGTGGCTCGATTGACTGCACGAAGGGGCACATCTGCGTGCGTGTGCCTGCGCTGACTGCACCGATCTGCCTGCCTCTGGCTGGCAAATTGTGCGAGAGGCTACAGTGAGCGGGCGCACAGGGACGCACCCTGTCAGCGGCTCGCGTGTGGTCTGGCGCACGGAGCTTGTGATCGGTGCGATCGTGTCTGCTGTGGTGCTGGTGGCTGCTGCCTATGGCTATCTGGAGGCCAGATTCAGCGCGACGCAGGAGGCACTGCAGGAGCTGCGGATCCAGCTCGCGCAGGACTATGCCACGCGCGCAGAGGTGGAGGAGCTAGCAGACACCCTCAGCGAGGTGCGCAGGGACGTGGTGCGCATCTGGGAGCGCGTGGACAGTGGGCACCCCTGATCAGCCTGTCCTGCGCAGACCGCTGGCACCTGATGAGCTGCCAGACGGTGGCGCATGGTTGCCAGTGGACTGCGCCGCAGAAACGTGCGACAGGGCGCGCAGCTCGATGCGTCGATGGGTGCACCTCGGTGTGATGGTCAGCAGGCCAGATCCTGATGGCATCCGAGGTGCGCGCCTGTATCTGGTGACACGCGACCACCTGCCAGACGCAGCAGGCTCGGAGCGTGCACCCACGTCGATGCCAGCGACTGCGCCATCCGAGGATCGCGAGCCTGCGCACGATGTGGGTGCATCCTCGGATCCTGATGTGGCAGCGGTGCTGCAGGCGCTGGAGCAGGATGCGGAGGTGCAGAGCTGCGGTGGCTACGTGGAGCGCGCTGGCTACGTGTACGATGGGCAGCGAGATACCTACGTGATCGCCTGCCCACCTGCAGGTGGTCAGCTGGTGCGCTCAGGAGAGTGGGTGCGCCAGCTGTGGCGTGCCTACACAGCAGGGGGGCTGACCGTTGCAGAGTGCTGCCGTACCTATGCGATCGACAGACGCACGCTGGAGGCTCTGCGCCGGTCCCTGTCGCTGACACACACCAGCGCACCATGGACAGATGAGGAGATCGCAGGATCGGACGTGGCAGCACTGGCTGCGGATGCACTGCGCACCCGAGAGCAGAGGGCGCTCACGATCGCAGAGCGCGCAGAATGGCGCAGAATCAAGCGAGACGCACAGAGCTGGCGCACCCTGCGCCAGAGCATCACGGAGGCGGTGCAGGGTCTCTCCGTGGCTCCTGCGCCCCTGCTGCGTGGCACCTTGCCTGCGTCTGTCGATGCAGGCGCGTGGGACTGTCTGGTAGGCACCACCGATCTGCACGTAGGCAAACGCACCCACGGAGAGGATCACAGCCTAGCGCAGCAGGTGGCTGGGCTGCACCTGCTGCTGGATCGTATCGATGCGCAGTGCATGCGAGTCTGGCAGGAGGTGCCAGCGCGCTGGATCGTGCCAGTCGGATCGGACCTGCTGCACTCGGACAGCTACGATCAGCGCACCACAGCTGGCACACCACAGGGCGCGCAGAGCGTAGGCAGCACAGCACAGGCTCTGCGCTTCGCCATCGGTCTGCTGGCCAGGCTGGTGGACAGGCTGGCACAGTCTGCGCCAGTGCTCTGCGTGCACGTGCCAGGCAACCACGATCGGGCGCTGGGTCACGCAGTAGCGTGCGCGCTGGAGCAGAGATACAGGCACACAGAGCGCGTGCAGGTCGATGCAGGCGAGGCACCGCACAGGGTGCTGGCAGTGGGGCGCGTGCCTCTGATGCTCCACCATGGAGATGGCATCAGCAGAGAGCGAGCTGCAGCCATCCTGCGCAGAGAGGCACCCGAGGGCACGGACGTGCGCTGCGCCATCGTGGCGCATGGACATCTGCACAGGAGGCAGGCGCTCTGGCTGGATGAGCATGGCCTGCTGTCGGTTTGCATGGCCAGCCCTGCAGGTGCGGACGATTGGCACGCGCGCAAAGGCTACACAGGTGCAGCGCAGTGCGTCGGGCTGTGGCGCATCCACCACAGCGGTGCACTGCCTCTGCCTCTGTGGGTGTCCTAGTAGCTGGCCAGAGTAGCCAGCTCGATGCGCTCAGCGAGACGCAGGCGCGTGCGCGACCACCTGCAGGGTGCGCTGCATCGGTAGCCACAGGCGTACCTGCACAGCGCCTGCGCTACATCTGCCACCGTGGGCAGCTCCGTGCACTGCTGCGCCTCATGGTCTAGCCACGTGCGCAGGATGCGCGCACCATCATCCACCAGCCCTGCATCTGTCTGCAGCGCAGGCATGACCTGCAGCGGACCAGCTGCGCCGGACTCGGGGTGCACTACATCCATGCGCAGGCGTGACTCATGCCACGCAATCGAGAGCAGGAGCGACGGGCGCAGGTGGTGCGCCTCTGCAGCATCGACGACAGCAGGGCACACCGTGGGAGCCTGCGTGCTAATGTCTGGACTGGTGACAGCCAGCAGCGCAGCGCAGAGGGTTGCAGCGCTCATACGGACAGCTCTGCGCGCACCTGCTGGACCAGCTGCAGAGCGTCGCTCAGGCTGCGCTCCACATGCTGCAGGGATACGGTCTGCACATGCTTGCTGCCTGCATCCATCGCGAGCTGCGCAGGCATGCCACCGATGATCAGAGCTGCGCGCCAGAGTGCCATGCACTGATCATCGCTGATCGCGTGGATGCGGGTGGTGGTTGCTTCTGTCTGCATGGTGTCTCTCCGTGGTTGCGGGGCTGCGTGGTTGCGCCCCTGTGATGGTGTGAAAGTAACACACCCACGGATGGTGTCAAGGTTTATCGTGACACCTTGTTGCTTTGCTGTAAACGCTAGGATCTGCAGCTACTTGCGCCAGCTCTCTGCAGTGTGCGGCCACGGATCTGCGGAGATCCTGCGCTCCACTTCGGAGTCGAAAAGATCCGCAGCTGCCTCGGTTAGTGCGCGCCCTGACAGGTGGTTGAGCTGTGCCTTGATCTGCGCGCGCACCCCGTCTCTCTCTGCGCTGCGCCTGTGCGCTTGCCACCTGCTGGAGTGCGCCTCTCCCCATGCTCTGCGGATCGTGTCCGCTGCACTCGGTGGGATGGGCAGGTCTCCATACCACTCCGATGGCAGCACGTGCTCTGTGCAGATGCGCACCAGCTCTGCGTCCGAATATGTCACCCACAGCACCCACGGAAGCACGCTGGCAGGTGCGAGCGCATAGCCAGAGCCACGGGGTGCGCGTGCGCTGGCCAGCTCTGCGCGTGCCTCTGCATCTGCCTGCTGCTGTCGTGCCTGCTGCAGCTGCTGGCGCACTGTGCGCAGCTCTGCGCGCGCTGCATCGAGCTGCGCATCCAGCGCCTGCATCTCCTGCCTGGCTGCCTCTGTGGCTGCCTGTGCGCGCTGTGCGCGTGCCTCTGCGGTGCGTGCTCTCGCACGCTCCTGCTGCACGGACTCGGAGACGCCTGCGCGCCTGCGCAGCCTGCGCACGGTCTGCACGCTGCACCCCAGCTCGCGCGCTATCCATGCAGCAGAGCGACCCTGCTGTGTCCACTCGCGCACTCTGGAGGTGTGCCGAATTTGCCAGCGATTCCCTGCCATTGTGCGCCGATTGTGCGGGGTGTCAATCTAGCCTAGAACGGGATCGGATCGTCGTCGAATCGATCAGAGGCAGGGGGTGCAGATGACCTGCGCTGTGGTGTGTCATCCCGATCAGAGCCACCCTGCAGGAATTGCAGCGACTGTGCCACCACCTCTGTGGCTTTGCGCTCCTGCCCGTCGCGGTCTGTATAGGCTCGGGTTTGCAAGCGACCCTCAACGTAGACCTGCCGTCCCTTGCGCAGGTACTGCGCTGCGCTCTCTGCAGTGCGACCCCAGCACACCACGCGCACCCACTCGGTGTGCTGTGTCCACTCTCCGCTCTGCGGATCCTTGCGCCGCTCGTTGCATGCGATCGAAAGGGTGCAGACAGCGGTACCGCTGCCAGTGTGCTGCAGGTGCGGATCCTGTCCGAGGTTCCCGATCCCGATCCACTTGTTGACTGTCATGATCTATCCCTCTGCTGTCATAGGTGCACGGTCTGTGTGACCTGCCACCGTGGTGTGCCATCTGCTGCCAGTGTCTCTGCGTACGCCACCAGCCGCGTGTCTCTCATCTCGCGCAGGACTCTGCGCAGTCTCGCAACATCAGACGATCCCAGGGCTTTGCTGATCGTCGCTGGTCTGCCGTACAGCTGGCCACCCGAGAGGTGCAGACGTGCCAGCGTGCGCGCCAGCGTGGCCACTCTGTGCGGCGCATAGATCCTGCGCTCCAGCTGCACGATGGGCAGATCCTCGGGTATCTCGGGACCATCGACCACCCTGCACCCTGTAGGGTGTGGGATCTGCAGTCTCCGGCACCATCGCTTCACCATGTTGTGCGCGCCTGAGCTGCTGATATCGAGCGCGCACGCGATCTGTCCATAGGTCCAGCCAGACCAGCGCAGCCACAGCGCGCGCGCGACGACAGCAGGATCGGCGCGCCATCTGCGCTGCCTCACATCTGGCAGGTTGTTCTGCTGGTACTGTGCCACAGCCTCTGCGATGCCTGCCTCAGTCTGCATCTGTGCCTGCCATCATGCCTGCCAGCGCAGCCTGCACGCTGTCTGCAGCCACGTCCTGCAGCTGCTGTGCGATTCGCTCGCGGTCTGCCTGTGTCAGCTGGTCCACTTGCTGCATCAGGGTTGCGCCCTGATCGTTTGTCAGCTGTTTAGCGCGCGCAGCCTCGACCAGCTTTGCACGGATCCTGCTGCGTGCATCTGGCGCTGCCTGCTGGCTCCTGCTGTATCGCTCTGGCTGCAGGCTCTCTCGCTCTGCGTCATCGCTGGTGGGAGTCTGAAACACCAGCCTCAGCGCATATTTGCGCGCATAGGTCTGTGCCTTCGCAAGTGCCTTGTCTGCACGGTCGATGCCTTCGCCCATCGTGACCACGGGCTGGGTGCCTCCCGAGCTGTGCATCAGCAGCCAGTGGACTGTCAGCACCACGCCACGCATGGCGCGCCCCTTCGCTGTCTCTGCATCGTACCACTCGCTGCGCATCTCGACTGGCACCAGCGCCAGCCCGTGGCGTGCCATGACTGGCTGCACAGCGCGCGCAAAGTCCTCGTCTGAACTGTAAGTGTATCGATCGTGAGCGTTTCGCCCGCTCTTTGCGACGGTGCCCACTTCTCCTGTGGCTGCTGCTACAGCTGCCACCAGTGCACCGATCTGGTCCTGTGTCTGCATGCTCTCTCTCCGTGTCGTGCAGCATGTGCTGCGGTGGTTGCCTTCTCTGTGTCGCACGCTGTGCGCCTGCTGTCTACAGGTTGCGCACCCACGCTGGCAGCTCTGCGGTGCGCTCCCAGCCTGCAGCCAGCGCAGCCTGTGCGCCTCCTCGCGCGTGGTATGCAGCGATGGCATCGAGCGCACTGCGATACAGCCTGCGCCCTACATCGACTGCATCAGCGGGCAGGCGGTAGACACCCACGGGGTGCGGTGCCTCGGGGTGCGCAGCGATATACGTGCACTGCGTGCTCTCATCTGCCAGCCCTGCCATGCGAGCCGCGTCAAGATAATACGCAGCCTGCAGCAGGTAGCGTCGAGTCCAGACGATCCCGCGTGGTCCGATGAATGACTCAGGGTCTGCAGATGTCGTGCACTTGAGATCTGTGACATAGCCACCGCACCAGCTGAGCGCATCGATCCGTGCCTTGCACTGCAGCCCTGTGCGCTCGTCTGTCCACAGGATCGAAGTCTCGCACTGTGCACCCTCTAGCAGGGCACGCGCAGCCTCACAGGAGCGCACAGCGTGCGCGCATGCGAGGGCACGATCTGCGGTTCGTTCGGTGGCTACCAGATCCGAGGGTTTGAGCAGAGCCACACCCTCTGGCTGGTCTGCTGCCCAGCTGGTCCATGCCTTGCTATTGCGGCGCGCCTCGGGTCCGACTGCATAGGACTCGCATCCACCGAGGCGCATCAGCTCGCGCACCACAGCATCACGATCCCACGCAAGGGATGCACCCTCCTGTGGCACCACCAGCGAGTGGCAGACCGTGCCAAAGATCATGGCATCGTTGGGCTGCACCGGGTTGTGCTCTGCGTGCCACAGCGCCAGCAGTGCGCCTCGCTGGCTGACATTTCGCAGAGTGGTGGATCCGAGTGCAGCCAGCGAGTGGTACTGCGCCTCAGGCATGTCACGATGGATCTGCATTGTCTGTCTCCGTGTTGGGTGGTTGCGGGGCTGCGTGGTTGCTGCCCGATGGGTGCGACCGTACCACAGCCTGCAGGTGTGTCAACATTGAAATTGACAGGCGTGCAGCACTGTGCCAGATACAGGTGCGCCCAGCCTGGCAACCACTCCAGAGCTGGGCGCGTGCGAGCCAGCCACGGAGGCAACCGGCTACGCACAGCAACCACTACAGCGCAGGAGGCGCGCAATGCAAGCGAACACAGAGATCGAAGCTGCACAGGCATGGTGCGATCTGGCTGCACAGCTGGAGGGCGGAGAGGTGGCAGGTGCCACAGTAGCGCGCTGCCTCGGTATCAGCAGGCAGGCAGTGCACGATGCCTGCACGCGCAGAGGCTACACCAGCAGCGCAGCAGGTCGATGGAATCCACAGGCGATCCTCACTGTGTACGGTGGGCGTCTGCTGTGTCGTGCCATCGGTGCAGAGCTGTGACACAGCGCGCAGGATACGTGCGGATCTATCGCACGATCTGGGACCATCCAGCCCTGCGCGCTGGTCGGATGACAGAGCGAGAGGCATGGATCTGGCTGGTCGCGCACGCTGCGTGGCAGGACTCGGACGGGCTGCAGCGTGGTCAGCTGCGCGCCTCTCTGCGCGAGCTGTGCGAGGCATGGCAGTGGGAGACACGATCCGAGGTGCGCGCGTGCCTCGCACGGTGGCAGCGGGCTGGCATGGTCGCACGTGCTGGCTCGGTGCTCTCCGTGCTGCGGTACGATGACCATCAGGCAGTGCAGCGCACAGCCAGCGCACAGCCAGCGCACAGCCAGCGCACAGCGAGCGCACAGCAGAACGCAGCAACTGCGCAGGGTTACAGCGCACCAGCGCACAGCCAGCGCACAGCCAGCGCACAGCCAGCGCACAGCCAGCGCACAAGTGGCAAGTCTGACTGTTTTGATCAGAATGAATTAAAGAATAAAGATATATTTTTAAACGCGCCTGCGTCCGCGCGCGCGCGCGCACGTGAGGAGCTGGAGCTGGAGCCAGACCTGCGCACGAAGGCAGGCAGGCGCAAAGCGTATCCATCCAGACCAGACACCTATCCTGACTGGTTCAATGCAGCATGGAGCGCACGCACAGGCAGGCGCAGCGGAGACAGCAAGCGGGGCGCGTGGCAGCTGGTGCGGCGCGCAGTCATCGAGGGAGAGATCACAGGGCAGCAGGTGCAGGAGCGCACCGAGGCATACGCTGCAGAGGCTGGCGATCCTGCGTACAAGCTGGGCTGGCGCAGGTGGTTTGGTGAAGTCTTGACAGACTGGCAGCCATCGTGCGACGGTGCACCCACAACCACAGCGGCTCAACCGAGAGGCCCGAGAGGCCCAGCCGCAACCACCACGGAGACAGAGCATGCGATCAGACCACCAGAGGAGTGGACTGCAGCAGACCTGCGTGACCCCTACGCCAGCACGTGACAGTGTGGGCAGGGCAGCTCACAGGCTGCAGGAGCTGGCACAGCAGGCCAGCGCGCTGGACCATCGAATCAGCACCCTGCAGGATGGCGCGCCCAGCTTCGCACCACCATCCGATCAGCAGTCCACTGCAGTCCTGCAGGAGCAAGGTGCGCGCCTCGCATGGTGGGAGCACATCCAGCAGAGCGAGGCGCACCAGCGATGGCTGGCAAGCGCAGAGCGCGAGGAGCTGCAGCAGAGGCAGGCGCAGCTGGATGCAGTCGAGGCAGAGAGCGCATGGCTGCAGCAGTGCATCCAGCGCGCGGAGCGGTGGTCTGCCAGCGTAGGAGGGCGCGCAGCTGGCTGGACTCTCGACACGTGGACAGACGCACCGGGGCATGCATCCGATGCCACGCACGCACCATTTCGGTCTCGCATCCGATCCGAGGCGATCAGCTGGCTTCGCGCACTGGTGACAGGTGAGCAGTGCAGCCCTGTGGTGGTCATCGCTGCCAGAGGCACCGGGGCAGGTAAAACACACTTGGCCTGTGCGATGGGCAGGGAGCTGGCCTTTCGTGGGCGCAGCGTGCAGATGCACAACGTGCCACGCATGTTTGCGCGCGTGCGTGGTTCTTTCGATGGTGACCGGCGCAGCACGCTGATGGATGACGCAGCGCGCTGCGATGTGCTGATCCTCGATGACCTTGGCAGGCACCGTGGCAGCGCGTGGGAGGTGGAGCAGCTGTACTCCCTGCTGGATGCGCGAGAGATGGCAGCAGCGCCCACCATCTGCACAACCAACGTGCAGCTCAGCCACGCAGATGCGGACAGCTGGCGCAGGGCAGTGGGTGGCACAGGCTACCAGCCCAGCCAGAGCTGGGAGGTGGAGGCAGCAGCCAGCAGGCTGCAGGGTGGCGCAGAGCTGCTGGCCTGTGTCAGTCTCGCACGCACGGACACAGGAGCTCGCAGGGTGGTCGAGTGGCCAGACATCCGAGGGGTGCGCAATGGGTAAAGCATCCAGAGACAAGGGCGCGCGCTATGAGCGCGAGCTGGTACAGCATCTTATCCAGCACGGGCTGGATGCCTCGCGGGTGCCACTGTCTGGCGCTGTGGATGGGTACGCGGATGATGTGCTGGTGTGCCTCGGACAGACACAGCTGCGCATCGAGGCAAAGCGCAGGGCGCGTCTGGCTGGCTACCTGACACAGTGGGTGGATGGCTCTGCGGACGGGCTGGTGGCCATGCGCGAGGATAGAGGGCGCACGCTCTGGCTGGCTTCGGATGAGCTGATGATGCGGCTGCTGCAGGCAGTAGAGGCAAACGGGGGCGCAGATGAGTGAGTCCACTGTCGAGCAGTTTGGATGCGTCGTGCGAAGCCTGGGAGGAGAGGGAATGAGGATCACGATCAACGACCTGCGCGATCTCGACGCCTGCGAGGAGGGGATCGCAGCATTCCGCGCAGTGTGCGGCGACGTCATTGAGGGCGAGTGGACCGCAGAAGCGCAGGCGTTCGCACTGTCGACGCCGTTGCGCCGATATCTGGGATGGGCAGTACATGTTGGA
>Ga0070752_1000753_pt1 | contig 24919 bp, 36 predicted proteins | sample VirMetDEL_Aug_30_FD_77440 | JGI IMG/M metagenome (GOLD analysis project Ga0070752, IMG submission 77440) | Aqueous microbial communities from the Delaware River and Bay under freshwater to marine salinity gradient to study organic matter... | ecosystem: Environmental > Aquatic > Marine > Coastal...
AGCCTGCGCTATGAATATGATGATGGCTCTAAGCCTTGTGATTTTACTGTTAGAAAAAATGCTGTAGAGGAGGGCAGGATATGAATAACGGAGACAAGCCAGCAGACACTTACGTTACGTCTGAGATCAGAAAAGGCCAGAGGTACAGCGTTGTCATTGAAGGACTAACCAAGCGAGAATACTTTGCAGGGTTGGCTATGCAGGCGCTCATGGCTGACTCTGAGTGGGATATACCTGTAAGCAGAGTGGGCAATGTCGCCGTAGCTGTGGCAGACGAACTCTTAAAAGCACTGGAGAATAACAATGATTGACATTAAACAGATGGGAACCAAGCTAGACAAGCAGGATAAGCGAATGTTGGCAACGCGCAATAAGCGTCAGCCAATGGCCGAGAAGGTAAACAGAATTAGATATTATCGGGAGGTGAAGTAATGGAGTCTATTGATAACCTGTGCTTTCAAGAGCAGCAGGAGTATTGCGGGATAATGGATTGCGAGGATGGGCTACCTTGTGCTACAGGGCAATCAGAAAGCTATTACAGTGGATATGCTTTAGCGTATGCTAATGAGCAGGTAGCAACAGCAAGGAGTATTGCAAATGGAAACTAATGTCTGGGCGAATTTAAGCGCTATTGATTGCTCTAAGCATATAAAGACAAAAGGACAGTATTCCTACTTATCCTGGACTTGGGCTTGGGCTATGGTTAAGGAGCAGTACCCAACAGCAGACTATCATTTGGAGCCTGACACAATATACAGTGATGGGTCTATGGAGGTGCGCGTTTCTGTCACTATTGAAGGAATTACGCATACTATGTGGCTACCAGTTTTAGACTTTAAGAATAATTCAATAAAGAACCCTAATGCCTTTGACATCAATAGCGCAAGAATGAGGTGTCTGGTTAAGTGTTTAGCGATGTTTGGGTTAGGTCACTACATTTATGCTGGTGAGAGCTTGCCACAAGAGCGGATTGTCACTGAAACAGACCAAATGATTGTAGCCGGTGCCGAAATTAACAAGTGCCTTGAAGCTGATGATTACGAGGGCGCTGCTCAACTGTGGGTTGAATGGGAGTATGAAGAGATTTGCCTGATTGCTAGAGCGCCAAGCAAGGGCGGCCAGTTAACTACGGCCAGCAGAGGCAAGACGAAAGAAACAGCGTTTCGCATGGCACTGAACGCCGCTAAAGGCATAGAAATGGGAGAGCAATAATGCACTATATTAAAGGAACACTCTACAAGATTGGCAGGCATGATATGGTGTTTAGGTTTAGTGAATCACTAGATGAGTGGGTTAACTCTACCATGACAAAGGAAGAGTATCGGAAAGCTGTAGCAAAACAAAAGTCAATGCGGAGGGAAGAGTATGAAGTTTCTAATGGCGGATCTACTGGAAAAGGCAAAGCTGCCAACTCCAAGGGCAGAGCGATTTAAAAAGGGGCCAACAGCAAGGATGATTGAATATAATAACAGGACATACACGATAGCCACGCTTGCCGATGAGCAAAAAGTAAACTATGGGCAGATGAAGTACGCTCTTAGAGAGCACGACTATAATGCAGAAAAAGCAGTTAATTATCTTAAAAAGAGGAAAAAGCAATGAATGTCTACACATTTACGGGAAGGATAGGGAACGATGCAGAGGTTAGATACACGCCAAGTCAAAAGGCTGTTTGTGGCTTTAGTGTCGCAGTAGAGTCAGGCTTTGGCGACAAAAAGAAAACAACATGGGTCAAGTGTACTCTGTGGGGCAAGAGAGCAGAAGGCGGGCTGCCTCAGTATTTAACAAAAGGTACTCAAGTTGCTGTGTCTGGTGAGGCAAGCTTAGATGAGTGGGAAAGTAACGGCAAGTCTGGGTCAAATCTTGCGGTTAATGTCAATGACATTACGCTAATAGGTGGAAAGCAGGAGCAGCAACAGCAAGCGCCTCGATCACAATCAGCGCCAGCACAGCAACAAGGTTATGCTTCTGCTCCGCAGAATCAAGCGGGCGGTTTTGATGATTTTGAAGATGTTCCCTTCTAAATGGTATTTGTAAACACAGCCCGTTTAGGTTGTAGTGTGTTCTCACCACTTAGGAGAAAGTATGAAAACTTGCAGGCTGTGTAGCATAGACAAGAATGATTCTGAGTTCTATAAAGGGTTAAGACAGTGTAAGCCCTGTTATCGAGCAAAGGTCAGAAAGTATAGGCAAGACAACATTGATAAGGTTAGGGCTTATGATCGGGATAGAGGTAATAGGCAGGATAAGAAATATCTCGCGAAATATAGGAGGCAAAACCCAGTCAAGTATAAGGCTGTCACTATGGTTAATCACGCTATTAGAGATGGTAGGCTACATAGGGAGCCATGCGAGGTGTGCAAAACAGAGACTAGGATACACGCGCACCACGACGACTACGCCAAGCCGCTTAACGTAAGGTGGCTTTGCTCGGCTCATCACAGCCAGTGGCATAGGGATAATGGCGAGGCTAAAAACGGGTCTTGATTTTTAACACCAACAGGAGAGTAGTGATGAACAAACAAGAAGCACAAAAGCAATACGATGAAGTACAGGCCGAGCTTGTTAAACTGAAAGCGATTATTGATGCGTCAGATAAAGCTGAATCTTGGCCGCAAGAGGGGGATAAGGTTTATGTTTTGTACGCGGATGGCTGCATAGACGAATGCACTTTTGACGGGTGTGTTTTTCTATTAGACCATCTTGCAATGGGTGTTCTTTACAGAACCCAAGCCGAAGCCTTTGCAGCAAGAGACAAGCAAAAAGCTACTGTTCGCGTACAAGACAAGCTCAAAGAACTGCACGGTGATTGGGTGGCTGATTGGAGTAATTTGGGGCAGAAGAAGCATTACATATTTTATGACCACATAACTCAGTGTCTTGCTGTAAACTTTGACGCACGGCATCAACGCCCCACCCTTTACAGCACCGAAGAAGCCTGCCTGTGGGTAATAGAAAACATGGAAGCTGACGTTAAGCTGATGCTAGGGGTGGAGTGATGAGCGATGAATTATTGCCTTGTCCGTTCTGTGGTGGATCAGATATAAAAGCCAGAGAGTACCTGCCTGAAACCTTCTCAACATATTTCTGGATCATCACCTGTGAGGATTGTTCTGTGGGTTTTGAGTTTCAGCATAATGAGAAAAAGGCTAGGCTCGCATGGAACACCAGAGCCACACCAACAGGAGAGCAGTGATGAGTAGAGAAATTAAGTTTAGGGCTTGGGATGGGGAGAATATGCACCACGAATCATTTTGCGATTACCTTTCTGGTTATGGATGTATGTTTAGTTACGAGATAAAGGCTGAGAACCTAATGCAATACACCGGCCTCAAGGATAAGAACGGCGTTGAGATTTATGAGGGTGATATTGTTACTTGGGGCTATACCAACACAGAGGTTCGCTTTGGTGGAATGCCACTTTATGGCGAAGACGGAGAAGAGCAAGGCACTGGCGATGGGTGGGTAGTTGAAGATTGCTTTTTGGATGGTAAATGTAGGGTAATCGGAAACATCTACGAAAACCCTGAGCTGTTAGGTAGCACACCAACAGGAGAGTAGTGATGGAAATGAATTACGAGCAAGTTAAGAGCCTGTTTTTATACAATCCTAAAACAGGCGTCTTGACAAACAAGATTGACAGGAATTATAGGGCTAAAGCAGGGACAGAGGCTGGCGGCATTGATTCGTCTAACGGCTATCGGTATGTAAAGGTTGGCGGCAAGAGTTTTAAGGTTAGTCGCATTTCTTGGTTGATGCATTACGGCGAGTGGCCAAAAAATCAAATCGACCACATCAACGGAGTCAGAGATGATAACCGCATAGAAAACCTGCGCGACGTTACTAACCAAGAGAACCATAAAAACCGAAAGATGCCTAAGAATAACCTGTCGGGGGTTATTGGTGTGCACTGGTATAAGCCAAGGGGAAAGTGGTGTGCATATATTCGCGCTAACGGAAGGCGGCGGCATCTAGGGTATTTTACAGACCTAAAAATAGCCAGTAATCATAGGCTAATCGCTGAATGTATACATGGCTATCACGACAATCATGGGAGAGTATAGTAATGCAAATAAAAAAAGGTGCAATATTAGCAGGTCTTGATATACGAATGAGGCCAGCACTAAAAACAGCAGATGCAATATGGCGAGAGTTTGGTCAAGAGCTTGTTATAACTTGCGGCCTAGATGGAACTCACTCTGCTGGCAGCTTTCATTACTACGGCTTGGCGATTGATTGCAGGACAAATTATTTTGCTCAAGGCGAGGCTGAAAAAGTAGCAGAGAAGTTGCGTAACAGACTCGGCGTGTGCTTTGATGTTATCTTGCACGATACCCATATACATATAGAAAATGACCCCACTTAGGAGATAGAGAATGGAAGGTTTAGAAGGGTTAGGAATGCAAGAGATAGGCGAAGTTATCCCATCTTTTGTGGCGCAAAGAGCAACGGTTTTAAAGGCTATTGATACTGTAAAGACGCGCCGAGATAAGAAGGGCAGACTATGGCCGGATGGGGATAGCTTAAAAATACTTGGACAAGTCTTGCAAACTGGCGAGCCTGAGTATAGTGTATTGGCTAAGTGGAAGGCTATTAAAAACAAATCATCGGAATAAATTATGAAATGGCACGATAACGAAGCGTACACCAGTCTAATACTAATAATAATTGGTTGCGCCTTGTTTCTGCTGCTAACAGGCTGCGGCGGTTTAGATGCAAGGGCGCATGATGCGGCATGGCAGCTAAAGCAGAGATTTACTTATGAGTCAGATGTGATTGATACTTGGAGGGAACTACCAGACTACGGCCCTGTAAGTGGAGATTGTGATGACTTTGCAGTTACCATACATCAGCAGCTCAAGGATAAGCTACAGACCTCTCTATGGTATGTTGACACCAATCAAGATGGGTCGGCAGATCATTTGGTAGCGGCTTATCTTTGCGGCACTGAGCTATGTATTATTGAGAATAACGCGAAGATTTACAAAGAAAGCAACTATCATAGGCGGCTTTTGCGCAAACCAAACCTGCGCCAACTAGACAAAAAAGTTGTATTACTGAAGAATAAATAATGAACAGACAAGATATTGATGACATTATCACGCATCAGCACATGGCCTCTATAAAGCCAAGTGGCGATCAAAAACAAATTGATGCGGATAAAGAAGCGTTTTTTGCTAAAGGGGGGAAGATTACCGTAGTTAAAACTGGTCAGTGTAATGCAGACCTATACTTGAACCAGAATTCAAAGGAGCACCACGATAGACAGCGCGTTACAATGGGCGCTATGTTTAATAAGTCAAGAAAATAACGTATAATTAACGGTTTAGGGGAGTATCTATGATTGATGTAAAGCTAAAAGAATACGCAACCGATAGGCAAGCAGAGTACATTGATGCCGTTAACAAGCATGGCAGCAATACTAGGGCAGCCAAAGCGCTTGGCATTGGTAGGAGGGCGGTTGATACAGGCATATTATCGGTAAAGAAAAAAGCGGCATCTTCCGGCTACGCTCCAGACAATGACTTTACCAATCCAACTGCTCCAGGTTTCGGCATTAAAAGAGTCTCCACAAATTACAATGAAGATGGGCAGATCAATCAGCAGTGGGTAATTCAAGAGCAAAACAAAGAGAATCAGCAAGAAGCCTTTAAAGAGTACATGGCTGGATTTCTTGAGGATGTTAAGGGCAAAGCAAAGAAGACCGTAAAGCCAAAGCTCAAGCACGATAAAGATTTAATGTCGATGATTGTTATTGGAGATGCTCATGTCGGTATGTACGCTTGGCACGAAGAAACAGGAAAGACCGACTTTGATACCGATATAGCTTGTCGAGATATGCGAGCAGCTATTGATGATCTTGTAGAGAGGTCGCCAAACGCCGAGACAGGGGTTCTCGTCGATGTTGGTGACTTCATGCACGCCAATACATCAGATAACGCTACAGCCAAAGGAACAGCCTTAGATGTTGATACACGCTTTCCACGGATTTTAAGGGCTGCTGGTATGGTTATGCGCTACTGCATAGATAAGATGCTAACCAAGTATAAGAATGTTGTGGTTATTATAGCGAAAGGGAATCACAACCCAGAGCCTGCTGTTGCTGTTGCCTTAATGCTTAATTTCTATTATGACAAAGAACCTCGCGTAGACGTTAAAGACACCATAGGAATGTTTCACTATCTTGAGTGGGGGCGGCATTTGATTGGCGTAAACCACGGAGACAAGATAAAGCCTGCTAGACTTGTATCTGTCATGGCTAGAGATCAAGCAGAGGCATGGGGCCGCACTCGATTTAGACGATGGATTACAGGTCATATCCACCATGAGCGCGTTATAGAGCATGACGGATGCACAGTTGAATCGTTTAATACACTAGCGCCACCAGATGCTTGGCACTCTGGGGCAGGTTACGGGGGTTCTCAGTCTATGTCACTCATTACGCTACATAAAACCAAGGGGCGGCATAGTCGCCATATTTACGATCTGCCAGAGGGAGAATAATATGTTTACAGTCGAGAGAGATGCAGAGTCAGGCGAATACCATGTGTTCTGGAATGATGAGGACGGTGATTTAATCGAGGAGGCAGGGCCGTTTAAAAGCCAAGAGGAGGCTAATAACGCAAGGCTTGTGCTACAGAAGCAAGAGGAGGCTGGCATTATACCAGATGTAGAGAGCGCCTTGGATGTGCAGATTGGAGGCGGTCACTATAAAACAATGAAGATACAGCCTATCGAGTTCACCCTGGCTAATAATCTAGGCTTTTGTGAGGGCAATGTTATCAAGTACGTTTGCCGCTACAAGGACAAGGGCGGCATTGAAGATATAAATAAAGCAATACACTACCTAGAGTTGCTAAGGGACAGTATGAACAATGGGTGAAGTAAAGAGTATAAACGGCGGCGATGTTGAGGTAGAGGAGCTTGGTGACTGCATGATCGTCTATTTCGATGAGAGCGGTGAGCCTATGCCGCTATGGACTGACGGCTTATCAGAGCCTCAGTTAGCTTTGGGCGCTATGGCTCTTATGAACGCTGTTACCATTCATTGCTTTTGGGATACGGATGACGAATAAGCAGAAACTTAAATTCGGCGACGAGTACGATGCTATCTGCTCTCGCCCCTTGCATCATTGGGCGGGTAAAAGGCTAAAGAAGATTAAACGGGCGCTGAATAAGCGATTTAGGAAAGAGGCAAAGAGAAACCAAGAAACGCACTAGCTCCTTCTGTCAATATCCATGATCTTGAATATAATTAAGTCTGATATGCGGGTACCAAGAAAGCCCCCGATCCCGCCAGAGGCCGCTACAACGCCGGAAGAGTACCCTAAGCCATAAACCACGTTACCAGCATACCATCCAAAGAACATTGCAGCGCATAAGTGGGTGAGAAACCCAAAGAAGCTCCACGATTTATCACCCCTGTTAATCTGGTTAAGGTAGTCCACTATTCCGCCAGAAATTGCGGGTATCGAGTAGGCCACAAAGTCGCCAATATGCGCCAACAACTTTTCTATCATATAATTACCATGCAAATAAAAGATATTCCAACAAAAAAAGAAAGCATGGCTAATTCATTAATAATTAGTTCAAGTTTACCCGCCTTTTTCGACCTTCTCTCAAAAGCCTCACGCGCTAATCTAACCACTTTATCTGCTCCAGTTCTTCCTTAGTTTCTGATAAATTGATAACTGATATTTTATCTTTCAGCTTCGTGGTTAGCGGATCGTTGGCCTCAACCTCCGCTTGATACTCTTGCTTCAATGCTTTTATCTTTTCGCGCCTAATTTCAGATAAAGAAGGCTCTGGCGGCATAAATACACCGTTAGACTTTACATAACCCTTTAACGCTGTGCTGTCTGATATAACGTCAACATTATGCTTTGCTGAATAGTCAGCGGCAAAGTCATCATCACACTCGATAACGTCAATAACAGTGTTGTTTTTTATGATTGAATATTTCAAGCTATAAACTCCCACGTGTAAATTACGCAATAACCAGAACCACCAGCACCGCCGACATATCCGCTGCCAGTTGAAAGAACGCCACCGCCACCGCCACCAGTGTTAGCGGAAGCCGCCGCGCCCGTTGCGTTAGTGGTCGTGCCCGCCCCGCCATCAATAGCATTAACAGTGGCTGCACTACCGCCACAACCGCCGCCACCGTAACCCATCTTTCCAGGGCCGCCAGCAGTATTTAAACTACTGCTAGAGTCACCATCAGCACCAGCATAACCTCTAGTGGATGGCGTAATTCTTGGGTCGCCGTTAATTGCTGGAGCATTGCCACCAGCACCAGCACCACCTCCACCGCTTCTTGATGAGCCACTAAATCCAGACCCGCCAGTATTGCCAGCATTTGATGGTGCAGAAGTACCGGCTCCGCTACCCAACCCGCCACCGCCGCCGCCAAGCGCCGTTAATGTAGCGCCCACAGTTAGTGTTGAGTTGCCGCCAGCACTGCCAGCGGCAGGGGTAAGAGCACCACCAGCACCACCAGCGCCGATTGTGACAGTAATATCGTCTGTCACCTCTACAAACTCATATCGCACTTCACCGCCGCCGCCTCCACCAGAAGCGCCGTTAGAAGCTATGCCACCAGCACCGCCACCAGCGCCCACCAGCAAGACTAGCGCCCTACTCACCTCCACTGGCTTGGTAAATGTTCCAGAGCTAGTAAACTCAGTAGCGTTCCATGTGCCAAGTCCGGCAGATAAAAACGCCCATTGTGTAGGGCTTGTGGATGGAGTATTGCCAGTGTTTGAGTTGACTCGGCTTCTGTAGAATATACCGCCAGACAAAACTATATCATTTTGAGCGTAGACAACATTGGCATTGTAATAATTAACAAGGTCAACTTGCGCCCAATAAGCAGCTGTAGACGTTGGGTCTTGGTTAAGGTTTGAATCTTGTGTAGACTTGTAGAAATTATCATCAGAACCAACAACAATATCGGGTATATTATAGGTGGTTGTAGATGACCATGCAGGCCATCCGTTTGTATCCTCTGGCGAGGCTACGTTATCAATGTCCTTGTATAAAGTGCCATCAGCCCTGTTAATAATAACTCGATACAGCGCCGTAGGGGTCAAGTATATGTCAGGTACACCGCCTGCTGCATCTGCCACAACTGGATTAGCGTTAGCCGTACTCAGCGCAGAATCAGAAAAGGTATTCTGAGCTACAAGCGTTCCAGCCTCGTAAAAATACAGCTTTGCACCTGATAGAGTCTCATCGTTTGAGTCTATAAACTGCGGGTATGGGTTTGTTAAACGTGCCATTATTCCGTCTCTCTTGCTGTTTCAGCCACTAGCGCGGCGTTTATCTTCTCTATCAGCGTAAGCTCTTGCTGGCTTCCAGGGGCTGCGTTGCGTAGCTTTATTAGCATATTTCTTACGACAGGACTTTCGTAAGACTTAATCAGAGCCATAGCAGTACCTACCACGCCAGCAGTTATCCAAGGCGATGCAGCAGCAGAGAAGCTCGTTGCTAGTATTCCTCCAGCTACACCAGCAATTTCACCAGTCCTAACAAGGTGCTGGCTCTCCTGCGCCTTGCGCGTGGCATCTAAAAACCTAGCAACACCATCCAGCTCTGCCTTATCGGAACCTTTAAAGAATACTCTAGCTGCCTGCTGAAAGTTTGGCCTATTAAGCGCTGTTACAAAAGCATCAGGGTTTGGTGCTACATCTGTTTTAAAGAATCCAGAATCTTTAAGTGCTTGCTGTATAAGAGCTTTTTTTGCGTTAGTGCGTCCCTTTACACCCAATCCAGAATGCAGCCTTTCTAGCTCGCTCAACTTACCGCCCTTGAGCATGGTTAATACGCTCTCTGGCTTTACATCACCAGACTCAAGTATTTGCCTCATAGTGGTACGCTTGCTTATATCTGCCTCTGCCGCAAATTTTCTGTTAGAGTCTAGCCACGCTTTTGTTGCTGCCTTATCTTTAGTTCTAGCAAAGGCAATCATGTCCTTGTCAAGCGCAGATTTTAGAGTTTGTGCAGCAACAGCAGGGTCTACGTCTTCCGAGCGACCGTATTTCGCCCTATCCTTTATCAATTTCGTTCTATGTGCAGCTTTTAAGCTAAAGTCAGAAGGCTTTGTAATTTCGCTCTTAAACTTTGTTGCATCGTCAATAATGGCCATATTAGCCTTCTCGCCTAGCATTAACTCCTTTGCAATAACATCGTCTGCCGCCTTAATTGATCTTGGAGCGTCAAAATCTCCATATCTATCAATAGCGGTAATCGCTTGCGACCTTTGAATCCCAGCCTTCTCCATAACCTTTGCGCTTTTAGCTGTCACAGATTTTACGATAGACTCAGCAAATGGGGTATTTAAATCAATTCCCATCTCGTCAGCCATTCCAGTTACAGCCTCCACTCGACCCCTCTGCTGCACAGTCCTTTTTCCACCAGTACCAAGCGGGCCTAGCTTGTCTGAAATAGAGGCAGCCAGCCTACCCATATACGTTTGCGGGGGAAAAATGTCTGTTGTTAGGACTGGTACGCCAAGATCGTCAGCAATAGCAAGTACGCTTCTCTGCGCCCCGTCTGGAGTTGCCGCCGCTATTGTGCTAACCTTATCGGAGACTTGCTTTCCAGACTTTGCTATAGAGGAAAATGCTAGGTATAGGTCTGGAAGCATTTTCATGAATGTTCCTAGTGCTGGCCCTCCTAACTCAAACCCACGCTCACCCATTGTCTCCCTTATACCATCCTCCTGAATGCTACGCATGGTATCTCTAGCCTGATCTTCACCTTGACCAGCAACCAGCTCAGTTACAGCGCCGAGGGCTGAGGCTGGAGCGCGAACAACATCGCTGGCTATATCAAAAGCCGCGCTAAAATTCTCAAGCCCTTCTTGCCCTGACTGTGTTTGTGGTGAGTAAGTGGGTATCCGGTTGCTAACTTCCTTGGATATATTAGCGGCCTCATCAAGACCAACAAACGGCGCAGATACTAGACCAGCCAATCCTCCGCCAGCCATGCTTAGACCACCACTCAACATAGTAGCAGCAGGCTCTATAATTTTCTCAAACATACCACCATCTGCCAACTGCTGTCCTGCCACCGCTATTTCAGGGTTAGGCGCTGCCTGTGGCTGCTGAGCCTGCTCAGACGCAGCCGCCAACTCCAGCAACTCAAGATATTCCAGCTCCTCTAGTTCAGTGAGCGCCACTATATAACTCCCGCCGCTTGCTTTTGCCGCAACTCTTGAAGCCTCTGCGCCTGATCTGGAGACAACCCACCAGCACTAGGAGCCATTTCGCCTTCCGTAGTCCGCTGACCACCCCCGTCTGTTATTCCAAGTTTGGCTTTAACAACCATGTCAATCATGCCGATTTTTGACACCCTGGCCTCTGGAGTGTCCGTCCTAGACGGAACCATTTGCAACAACATTTCTTGATCTTTATCAGTAAATACTCCCTCCCCAGCAGCTCTAAACATCTGTTTTAAAACAGGAGCCATAACAGCCACCGCGCCATCAGCAATTTGCTGATTGGTAGTAATTGCTGGCAAGATACCCACAAACGGCCCAGTAGTAGTTCCACCCATAGACTTGTAAAGGTTCTCCATCCCTGTGTTATACACGTTATAAGTTGTGGCGTTTGACCGCTGCTCTTTGATTGCATCTGACGCTAGGGTGGCATGAGCAACAGCTGTAGCTACGGCTGCCTCTACTTTTGGTTTTAACTCGTATTGCGCGGATAGCTTTGCACCCTCTTTGGCTCCTGCTATGGTTGCCTCTGTTTGCGCCACCATACCTGCTGTACCCTCATTTGTAATGGTCTGGCTTGACGAACCAACAGCCCTCGGAATCAAGCCAAGGTCTATTTTCTTAGCCTTCTCAACCAGCTCCTTGCTAAGCCCTGCGGTAAGGTATTTAAAAGTGGCAATCTCTGCTACATCCTCGTTTCCAGAACCGCCGCTGATAATACTGTCTGTCAACTTATCCTTTGGTATGAGCTTACGAACCTGTGCCTCGCGTAAAACATCACGCAGCTCATTCTTACCTTTCTCGACCAGTTCAGGGTCGCCTGAGTTTACCCAATCAGCTATCTGCAAGGTATGCGATGGGTCAACCATATTTCCTATCTTGTTATCCAAAGCGCTTACTGCAACTCGGTTAAAATCTTCAATCCTGCCGTTATTAACATGATCGAGCATAACAGCAGAGTCAGTAATAACATCCATCTGCCTTTGTCGCTCTTTTTTAGCTTGAATATCGTCATGCGTTCCAGCAATGATATTGGCCGTGGTGGTTAAACCACCCATTAGCCCACCCAAAGCCTTACCAGCACCTTGAGCCATGCCGCCAACTGCATCTCCAAACCCGCCTAAATCTAATTCCATGCTGTTAACCTATGCTTGTTGTGCAAAATTACCAAGCAGCTCTAGCAAGCCTGGTTTGCCTGTTGATTCTTGACCGCCGCGAGAAGTCAACACGTTACCCAACTGAGTACCTTGCTGCGTAGCTAGATTCGCAAGCATTACTGCAAGAGCTTGTTGGTCATTCGCCAAGCCCTCACCCGCATTAATACCGATGTTAGCCAGCTGATCTGTAGCCGAGCCAATAATATCAGCCGTTCCAGCGCCTTGCTGATTCTGCAAGTTAGCCAGTGCGCTCGTAGTATTTCCAATAGCATCGGATATAGCGTTACCCGCATTAGTGCGACCTTGAGCAACATCGCGTCCAGCACCAGTAAGAAGGTCTGCCATAGTAAGGGCTTTATTTTGGCCAAGCGTAGCCATTGTCTGCGCTCTTTGACCTTGTATATCGGCCTGCTTCATTGCGCCCTGCATCTGTAGTTGTGAGTCTTGACCTAACAAGTTACCGCCACCTTGAGCAGCGTTAATGCCGAGTGTAGATAGCTGATTCAATCGCGCTATCCTGTCAGCAATGTTCTGAGAGGCAAAGCCAGCGCCCTGCTCCTGTAAAGCTGTTAATACGTTACCGCCGCCTAATCCACCTATGGCAGAGGATGCCGCCAATAGTGCGCGTTGCTGCCTGTCCTCAATGAACTTCTGTTCTGGTGAGGTTTGCATATCGGCAAAGGCTTGTGCTTGTGCCTCTGGGCCTAGTGCGCCACTGATAGCAGCCTGTAACTGTACTGAGTCTTGACCTGCACTTAAAAAAGGCTTGTACCCAGCAACACCTTGGCGAGTGTTAGCTGCCGCCTGTCTGCGAGCCGCTTCTATCTGATCTGTTCCGTATGTTTGCCCAACATTTCTGTATGCCGCGCCGAAGCCTTGATTTAATGCGCTCAGAGAGCCTTCTAAACCGCCTCTCAAGGCAGCTTCGGAACCAGCTAGACCAATGGGAGGGGCAGAACCGTAATTGACAGGAGGGGGCGCTACAGGGGCTACAGGGTTGCCGTAAGGGTCTACAGCCGTTTCTGGCGCGCCAGTCGCCGTGGTTTGTGCCTGAGTGCCTGCCGTATTTTGTGCGCCGGTTTGGGGTGGCGGCTGCTGTTGCTGCCCACCAGTATACATACCGTTAGGATTATACCCTCCGTTAGTTGGGTTGCCATTAGCGTCAAGAGCGCCTGGAGTAAAGCTGCCCTGTAGAGATGACATTTGCTGTTGCTGGCCTTGAGTACTAAAATAGCCTTGTCCTCCTGCATTCTGAGCCGTTGTCGGGCCACCTGGAGCGTTCATAGCTGCCGCTACAGCAGGGTCGCTCATATCTACATAGCTCGGCCTGCCGCTTGCGTCTGTGTATTGCGGGGCAAAACCACCGTTAGTAGGATTGCCGTTAGCATCTAGCGAGCCTGGAGCGGGTAGAGATGACATCCCGCCTTGTGACCCCGCCATATTGACCCGCACCATCTGCTGCTCCGTTAGTGGCGATTGAGTTCCTTGCACAATAGGGCTATTAGTGAGGGCGCTTCCAGTAATGGGTGGCTGTGATGGGCTTCCTAGCTGCCCTAGAAGCTGCTGAAACGGGTCGTTTGCCTTTTGTCCGCCATTGGCTCTCGCCATTTGCAGCACCATAGCTGGGTCAAAAGGTGCTTGCTGCTGAGTGGGAGGCCGCATGATATTGCCGTTTGGCCCTACCATTGGCTGGCTCTGGCTTTGCTGCCCCATCCCCTGCGCTTGTGGATTAGTGCTTAGTAAGTTTCTAAGAGCAGTCATACCTGAACCGCCAGCATAAGTCGGTTGCGGTATGTTCGCCGGAACGCCCGCTTTAGGAGTGCCGTCTGGATTTAGGTATCTATCATCAAGGCCCATACCCATCTTGAAGTTAGCAACAGCCATATCCATGCCGCTAGTACCGGGAGCAAATGAACTCATGACACACCTCCGTGACACCCTAAGATGTCATGACACAATGGAGGCGTAAAAGTGCAAGCCATTGATTTTGTTGGGGTTTCTTTGTTAAAACAGGGGCTGGATGTCATGACATCTTGCAGAAACTGTGACATTACGCATAACCTCCCAATAGAGCTACAGCCTGATCCATTGATACGCCAGGATACTTATTGCCATCCTTAGTTAGTCGCTTGAGCGCCCTTTCTTCATTCAGCTTTCCAGCCGCGTACTTATCAAGCAGCATTTGCGTTCTCTTGTTTGGAGTGTCAAGCTGCACCTGCTCCGCTGTAATCTCTTGATTAAATTGGGGCATCTGCGCTTGAGTTAAAAAGTCGATGTTAGTCGGCAAGGCTTGTGGTGTAGGCACAGCATCCATAGGAATACCCAAAAGTGCCTGTATTTGCGGGTTTAATCCCTGCGCTTGAGTGTTTTGGGCTTGCATACCGCCGCCCTGAAAGGCTCCCAACTGTGCTGGAATGCCTTGTTGCACCAAATCAAAGGCGCTAGACTGACCAAGCAGCCGATTTTCCATAGCTTGAGGCGCTATAGCAAAAATATCTTCTCTGGCTTGAGCTGTGGCCTTCTCAATGAATTCCTGTGCTCGCTTTATATCGCCCTTGGTAGCACCTGACCTAGATTTGCCTGCACTACCAAAGATGGCATCTGATAAACCGCCCATAATACGCTATTCTCTTAAAGTATCAGCGCGTCTAGGCTGCATTGGAGTGTTTGCGAACTACCCGAACGGGTCACAAACGCTATAATTATCAAGATTATACAGCAAATTACACTGTATTAAAACTTAGTTAAGCTTCTTCCAGCCAGTGTTGCCGCCGTTAGTCGCTTTCATGTATATATCATCTGCCGTTGTATCGACATATTTCTTACCAACAGGCGCAGCAACTACACTTTCTGGACTTCCATCACCCTCAAGGGTTTCAGCGCCGCTAGTAACTGCGTTCATCCACGCATTAAACCGCTGTATAGGCTTTCCGAGTCTATCAAGTATAGAATCATCTCGGCCTGGAACCACTATTTTAGCCAATGTCAAAGCCTCCATCAGCCCTTATTAGCACTAACTTCATATTACCTGTAAACCTAATGCGGTAATTAACGTAGCGATCTGCTCTGCCTAGTCTATCCCATATTAATCGCTTGCCGTACTCGCCAATTTTACCAATAGACTGAATCATCTGGTATTCGTAAGTCCTGCCACCATCAAAGGACATAGCAAAATCAATAAAGCCCTCGTCGCCCTCTGGAGATGTGCCGGATTCTAGTGTTAATTCAAAGTCATGTAAGAATATAGGCTCGCCAGCAGCACCAACAGGGGGGCCACTCCATAATCTGCGTATATTGTTGCCATATTCTGTATAAACATCAGGCTCAAGCGCACCAATAGCGCCATCAAAGCTATCACCCACAATCAATCGGCCAAAGGCTTTAACAATCACCCCCACACGCCATTTATCCGTTACAGTGCCTACCTGTGACTCCCGCTTGTGCCAGATAGGGCGTTGAGCAAAGGCGCTTGCGATAGATTCAAATACTAAGCACTCATAACTAAAGGTAAAGGCCGCGAAATAAGCCCCGCGTTGTGAGTAAGTCTGCACAAAAGCTGTAGATAAATCCAGTTCTGTCAATCCCTGAATAACATTATCAACAGCAGTAGTGGAAACCTTTATAGGTGTACTGCCCTCAACCCGCCAGATAGCAGGCTGCTCATTCTCACCAGCGCCTAAAAATATAAACGTATCATCAAAATCAGCAACAGCAAAGGGAGAAGTTAAGCCCTTGTCAATAATGAATCCGTCAATGCGCTGGAAGGGGAAGTCTGCACCGCCTACGTTATCGTAAACCTCTGTCACCTTGGTTCCAAAGATAAATAACTGGTTCTTGTAAACGTGCGAGCCAACAATGTTATCAGGGTCTACCTCTGCCGTAGCAAAGAATAACGCGTTATAGCTAGTGCCATCGTTTAAGTCTGAGCACCAAAACTTGTTAGCCTTGGTGAATATAAAATAACCGTCAATGTAATCAACAGTATTAGCAGGGCCATCAAAGTCAACATCAGTAATAGTAACCAAGCCGCCAGCCACAGAGTAGATGTAAGCATCACCGCCTGGAACCACGATACAAATCTGCGTATTGTTCTTAGCTATCGAGACTCTACCAACACCGCTAATAGTGCCTAGCGAGGTCTTTGAGTAGGTCTGTGAAGCAGACTGGTCAATACGGTATAGGGTGTTATCATTTATGATGTATGGGCAGCCTAGAAACTCAATGCCGCCCCTTACTGCTGATGCATCACCCGCTATAAGCGATTCAGTTCCAGGTGCAGGAAATAGCACAGCCTCAGATAAAGCATCAGACTGAGGATAAACGGGGTACATATTCGTACACTCTTGCGCCGATACTGGAGTAGATGCGCTCTTGTAGAAGCCGTTGCCTAGCGGTATCTGGGTCATGTTAGCCCCCAAAACTTGGCTGTACGTTTACGCTCTGATTTTCCTCATCATAATCAAGGGCTTGGTCTAGCGTCTGCTCTGCGTTGAATATAATAACTTGCGCCCTTTCCGCTGGCACTCGATACTCAGCTATCAGCTCTTTGGCTATGTTCCACTTGAGCGCGTCATACCACTCCTCTGGTACGTCTGGAGTGCTTGCGAGTGTAGCTGTTTGCAATGGGCGATCAAAGGTAAAATATAATACTTGGTTGCAGTCTTGCGCTGTTTGCCAGACGTACATTTTTCCATTAGTCAATAGCGGGCTGTAGTACGCACTGACAACTGTACCTGTGCTGCCCTTGTTAGGCTGCTGCATATACTCTTGCCTTGAAAAAGGCTGTACGGGTATTTCGTTGTTGCTGCCAATAGTCTCAGTGCGATAGTTATAGCACCTTTGCGGCCTATCAATAATGCTAGAATAAACAAAGACTTGCGCTCCAGAAGCCGCCGCCGATACCATGCCAACATTCAACACAACTTGAGTAGCACTTAACACCTCTACGATATTTGTCCAGTGGCGGGTGTTATCGTCCTGTTTTATGCCTATCTTATCTCCTTGACTTTTATCAATTTGTGTCAGTGTGGTGATAGATGAGGTATGCCCAGAGGTGGTAGATACGTTAGCCAACCTAAAGGTCATTGATGTTTGTGTTGCTGTGAACTCAAGCTCTACCGTTGCGGATGCCGCAACAGTATCCGTAGCTAATACGCTGGCATCGGTTGGGTCTATGATCGACAATGTTGCGCTTGAGGACGTGCCCAACACATAGGCAGAACGCACAATGTAGGTATTACCCACAGTGCAAGCCATAGTGTAATCAGAATAACCAGCCGTAGCCGCGCCATTAGTCAAGACCAGCGCCGAGGATACAACAGAAGTAACGCCGCTATTGCCATCAGTCCAGAATTGGGTTGATATTGGGCTAATCGAAGCCAATAGATTACTAGCGCCGTTCATGCCAGTAGTTGAGGCTACAGTAACGGTAGTGTCTAACGCTGCTAGAGCCGCGCTTGTGGTAGTGGATACAAAATCACTGGCTGTAGTTGCTTCATCACCAGATGGCCCAATAGAATAAGACTCTTTGGCGTTATCAAGAAACAATACACCTTCGTCCCTAGCCCACAAGTGATCGCCCTGAGTCTGCCACCGCTTAATCAGGGTGTTATAGACCTCAAGACCTGTTGCCAAGTCCCTAGCCTGTATCACTTGGTCAGGACGAATAATACCAGCAGACCGTAAGGCGCTGGTTATAATATCTTCTGCTGTCTTGCTTAGTGTTGCCGCCATGATTAAAACTCTATTTTAGTATCGTTTGGCCCTTGGCCTGCTGCCCAAGTATCAGACTGCCGAGGCCGCGCATCTTGTACGCTTATATCTTCTGCTCTCGGCTTAATGTCTAGCTGTGGGTGTTTCTCAGACCAGTTATCTTTCTCCATAATAAGACCGCGCCAATCCTTGACCGCCTGAGATCTGCGTATCTTCTGGCCGGATATATCGGAGATGATCCAGTGATTACCGGAAAGATAGCTCATTTGTTTTTTGCCTCAGCCTTTTCTTTTAGGTGGTCAACTTCTTTCTGTTTCTCCGCCAAATCAGATTGAAGGATGGCCATCTGTTTGGCGCACATAACAAGCTCGTCTTGCGCCTGATTTCTTTGGCGCTGTATTTCCTGAAGCATTGCGTTTATTTCATTTTCAGAAATGTCCATATTTTTTCTCCCAATTTAAGCATTAAGGCTATGAGTAGGTGGCGGATTACCATGTTGCTATTGCTACACGCTTCCACGTGTCTGTTGCTGTACAGACATATATGTGGGAAGCATCAAATACAACCGTACCTGCTGTTCCTGTAGCAGCCGCAGACGCAGGGACGGAATTGGATAACTGAAAGCTCAGACCAGGAATACGGAATGAATCAACATTCGCATCGCCAAGAGTAATCTCGTTAGAAACACTTGAGCTTGAAGGGTTAGCGCCGTTGCCGATGGCCATTGTGTTGGAGCCAGTGGCAAAGTTTATTGTGTCTCCTGCACCATTACCTATGAAGACGTTGCTTGCACCCGTTGTTACGTTTGCGCCCGATAATCTTCCCATAAAGACGTTATTAGCGCCACTTGTAAGATCATTACCCGCAGCAGCGCCAATCGCTACGTTATTTGCGCCAGTAGTAATGCCAACGCCCATCGCGCTGTTTCCGACAGCTACATTACTCCCCCCAGTCGTCAGGTTTAAACCGGCGTGGTATCCAATTAGAACGCTCTGTGATGAACTTGTTAGGTCTTGTCCAGCAAGCGGGCCTAATACTACGTTATCTGTGCCTGTAACAATACCAAGCGCCATCGCTTGATTTCCAAGGACTACGTTGCTTGCACCTGTTGTTATGTTAGCTCCTGCCGTATACCCCATAAAAACATTGGCATAGCCGGTGGTAAGGTCTTGCCCCGCTTGATAACCAACTGCAATGTTACCCAACCCAGTAACAACACCAACGCCCAGCGCATCTCTACCGAGAGCAATGTTATCATTACCCGCATTAGTAGCCGTACCAAGAGCCATGTACCCAACAGCAACCGAGTGCTGAGCAGTAGTGAGGTTGAAACCTGCTCGAAAACCTTGCAGCACGTTGTAAGCGCCGCTAGTGAGGTCGTTACCCGTTAGAGTGCCAAGGCATACATTATCAGAGCCAGTAGTAGTACCCGTTGACATAGATTGTGTCCCAATACCGATATTGGAACCCCCTGTTGTAGGCGATGCCCCAGCAATTCGCCCTATAAATACGTTCTGAGCGCCAGTGGTTAGACGCATTCCAGCTTGATTGCCTATTGCTACGTTCTCAGCGCCAGTTGCTATGCCTGAACCAATAGAATTTAAGCCAATGGCGATGTTACTGTCACCAGCGTTAGTGGCTCCGTCTAAAGCGCCATAGCCTATTGCGACTGTGTAATTAGCATCAGTCAGATTCGCCCCAGCCGAATAGCCTTGCAGGACGTTATTAGCGCCACTTGTAAGGTCATTACCAGCCAACTGACCTATAGCGATGTTGTTTTGACCAGTGACATTACCAGTACCCATTGCATCAGGGCCGATTGCGATAGAGAAGGCAGGATTACCAGTTGCAGCGTTTAAAGCACCATTGCCGATGGCTACGACGCTGTTGGGGTTTACCATAGCTGTACCAGCGGTATTGCCTAGTAGAATGCAGTAAGTTCCTGTTGTAATAGCCTGCCCAGCTTGAGTGCCCAAAGTTAAGTTATTTTGTCCTGACGTAACAGCTTTCAGCGACCTCCAACCAGCGGCTACGTTATATGCTCCTGTTGTAGTTCCCGACCCCATAGCCTCTTTCCCAAGGGCTACGTTGCGAGCTCCTGAAGTGACGTTTGCGCCAGATGATGAACCCACAAAGACGTTATCAGCTCCAGAGCTAAGATCATTACCAGCCAACTGACCTATTGCAATGTTATCAGCGCCTGTGGTGATGCCTATACCAATAGCATTTTTGCCAATAGCAACTGTGCTATCAGCAGTGGTGACGTTAGCGCCCGCATTAAGACCTGCGAAGAAATTGTAGCTCGCAGTAGTCAGTGAGGCCGCTGCCCCCGTACCTGCGTAGTAGTTCTCTGTGCCGCTTGAGCTGAAAGCTCCACCGCCACCGCCAACCGCAGAGCCACTAGCCAAGGCGTAGCCAACACACCTAAAATCGCCAGCCGCATACTCAACAAAGGTAAATTCATCACCTGCCGCTGTGGTTATGTTTGCTTCGCCCGGAAGGAATAAATCAGTTGCATGGTGAGTCAGTGTTAAAGCCGCATCAAAGTGAAGCCGTACAACCGTACCCACATGGCCTGTAGTGGCTATAGATGTGATAGTTGAGGTGCCTGTAACGTCAAAGTAGTTGCCATCAGCCAGAATAGGTAACTCAGCAGCACTGGCAACATCAGCGCCTTTACTCCAAAGCACTATGTTTCCATTAGTGTCTAACGGGCCTCCTAGTGTTGGTGTTGTGTCGTCCTCAAGGCTTGCAATGCCCTCAACCTCAGTAACGCCTGCGCCTGAAATAGCCATTATCCATTTTGTCCTTGTATGAAGGTAATCTTCTGACCTGATATGTCAGAGATTACCCAATGATTTCCAGGTTCCCAGCTCATAATTCCTCCAGTTGCGCCTGAGTAATCGGCTTGTCCCACAACTTAAGATTGCGAACAGTGCCATACCAGCCACCTTGTCCTACATTGAGCTGAGTTAACCCAAAGGAGCCATCATAGCTCTGCGTATCACCCGCTACAGCGTTGTCATAGGCTATAAGACCGCCATTCCAAGTGCTTGCAATGCTCTCTATACCGTTAGTGGTGTCCGTTGGGCCTATAGCGGTGTTAGTGCCGTCATACGCCTTAACCAGTGCCGCGTCTGTGCTTGTAATCGCTGCATTACCGTTAGCTGTCCATGTTTCGCCGGTAGTTGAGCTAGCCCAAGAACTATCTCCCGCGTCAGCATCATTGGCGTTAAAATCAACGGCTAATGTGCCGTCTATGCCGTTGTAGACCTGTGCGCGGTAGATAGTGCCGGTAAATAGGCTCCCTGTGCCCCCAGCAGCCGCCCCGACTTGAAGAGCACCTGAATCGTCTAGAATAGAGGTAACTCCTGCGGTTGTAAGTGCTACGCCGACCTGCACCCACACCACCGCATCCGGGTCAGTAGTGCTGTCCGCAGAGGTGTAAAAATTGACGGTGTACCCCCCCGCCCCATTGTCCACGTCTAGAGTGGCCCTAATCCAGTTGATTCCACTGACAATAGGCGCTGAAACAGAGGATTTAGACTTAATACCAACCGCATCACGCCATAGGAGATTGAGGCGCGTTGCCGAGTAAAGATTGAGTTGATATGCCTGCCCCCCTGAAAACTTAGATATAACGGCTCTAGCGTTTGCTGCCGCCCAATCGGGCTGGTCAACTCTTGCAATTAAATCTATGTCACCAGTTATGCTAGCCGCAACGCTATCGGGTGTACTAAAGTAATCCCCGCTACTTCCCGGCAAGTCGCCCGCCTTCTGGCTATCGGCTATTAGCGGTGCTTCTGTACCATCGCCAAGTATCTGCCCCGCCGCATACGTCCAATCCGTAGCCTCTACCTCTGCATACGCTGTGCCTGCTGTGTCGCTAAAGTTTCCTGCTGTTGCATAGGATAGCTGGTCTGCGTTGCGGGTGACTGCTGTGGCTACTGTGGGGATGTAGGAGCTGGCAAAACTTACGTTTTTTTCTAACTGTATATTTTCTATAGTAATATTTCTGGTGACATTTCCCGAAACATTCCCCGCTAATTTGAATTTAAGATCAGGCAAAGTAACATTAGCAGTGGTCGTTACGGTAAAGGCTTGGGGTGTAGTTGTGAGGTTGATGTTGACCCCTGCAACAGAATCGTCAGGAGACACATTCATAGTCACACTAGCGTCTGCATAAGCCACAAAACTAGCTGTTAGTGTGTCGCCGATAACCACCGTGGCGTAGTTGTCCTGTACGATATAACTTTGGGAGCCCCCGGTAGTTCCGCCCGTTATGTAGGTGTATGTATTGCCAGATACTTGCACTGGCGCTGTGCCCGCTCCAACTGCCCCTTTTACCCATAGGGCGTTGGATAGATCGCCGCTATACGAAATCAGGTTAGTTCTAGCCCCCTCTGATAGATAGCCTTTAAGGATTGAGCTTGAGATTGTTGGGCCTGTGGCTTCTGTGACTACGTTATCTGTTACGGTATTGCCGTTCTCAGTGCTGAAATACTGTACGCCATCAACGCCAGCGCCGTGATAGGGGGCAGAGAGTTCATCAGTAGAAACGTACTCAGAAGTGGCCTCGTTTGCTTGCCCATCTACCAACTCGTTTTGTGCGCCAAACATAACAAGCTCGGCTGCATCTGATGTTGAGTTTCGTAGTATACCGCAGCGTCCCAATGATGCTATGGCCGCTACGTCATAAGTAAACGTAAACCTCTGCCACTCTGGAGTCGCAGTATATTGCCCTGGGGCTGCGGCTCCATTTACCTTAATCCTAAAACCGTAGGAGTTAGTATCCGCGCTTTTAAGGTAGAAGGAGAAAACATTTCTCCCTATAACAGAAACATTAGCCTGTTGAAACTCCCACAACGCTGCTAACAGTGATAAATGTACGGCGTTATTGCCGCCTAGAGGGTCGGGTTCCGAGGTGGAGACTTTAGACCCGTTAGTTACTGACCATAAGCCAGAGGCAAAATTTTCACTGTTAGCGCAAAGATTCTCAACCCTACGCGCCCCCTGAAACCTAGCCTCTCCGCTATTAACAGTCTTAACCGAGCCTTCAAAGTCTGTAACTGTGGCTGTGGTGGCTCTTGTGAAGGTGGGGCTAGAATCCCCTGTACTTATGGCGGGGGAAATGGTGTTTGTCATAATCGAGGAAAAGATGGGGGTCGCTTCAGATTCCAGCGTTAAACCTCCATCACCAAGAGTAAGGGTAGTGCCTAAGCCTAGACCATCCCCAAGGGTTAGTTCTTGCCCTCTCGACATGTGGCCCATTAGCCATTTTGTCCCTGTATAAAGGTGAACTTCCAAGTGCCTGTAGCAGAGCCAACAGTCTGAATACCGCGAACTGAGCGAACGGGAAACGCTATGTTTGACTCATCGGTAGCTGTGACAGCCGTTAAGCCGACAGTATTACGCCAGTTAGCGTCATTGGAATAGCCGTTTGTGTAGCTTGTCTGAGGGTCATCAACTGTATATTGAGCAGATGCCGTGCCAGTGCCAGCCGTGAGTTGTGCTGTCAAGGACATATTGAAGGGGCTTTGCCGCCAATTAGTCGGTATCGAGGCTGTAACCATGCCAGATGCCGCTGTAGCGCCCACAGTCAACGCTCCTGCGCTTGCATCGTCAATGCTAATGTCCGATATAGACTTAGCGTAAAACGTGCTGGCGGACGTTGTAGCGTTAGCTCCAGCGATAGTGCCAGTTTGACTATTACCGTCTGCATCCTTGTAAGTGACAGTCAATGTTCTAGCAGTGTCACTGCCAGCCCATGTAACTGTGATTATTTGCGCTTCTGGGAGCACAGCAACACCATCAGACACTAAAGCGCCATCGAGTGTAAGGCTGCCAGCACCGCTAGGGGTTTGGCTGGTGGCAATACCATCAGCATCATCGCTCAATGCGACAGTTTGTATTACTTTGGCTCTCATAGTGTTGTACCTTAAAAAATTAGTGTGTATATATTAACATTTATCAACGGTTAACCTATGCTGAAACATCCCTTGACTTTATCAAGCTAAATGTTGCCGATTATGAGGGGGTTTGCCCATCAGCAGCATTGATAATACTGACTTCTCCGCTGTATAGGGCTTTCCACCAAGAATTAGGCAACTCCCATACCTGACCAGCAGCTACGGGGATACCTTTTCTAACACCTGCATCCTCTGAAGCTGGCATTAGACGAATCCAAGCATCAGCGTTAAGGATGGCAATAGTTAATGACGATCTGCCTGAGTTGGCGGCCACAGCAGTATTGGCGTTATTGCCAGATACTACGCCGCCAGCACCTACAGAGGCAGAGTCGCTACTGTCCGAAAGTGCCCAGAGGCTTATAGTCCCCACTTAGGCAGCTTCTTTAGCCCATACACCACGCGCAGCAACAACTTGCCATGCAACAGTGCCATCTAAACTAGCCAAGGTAACAAAGTCACCCTTTTTAGCGGTGGCCTTAGCGTTGATAAGGTCTTTGTCATCGGTAGATGAGCCAGCGTAAGTAATACCATCACTAGCGTTAGGACTGATATTTAAAGCAGCCTGACCGTCTTCTGCCATGTTGACAAAAGTAACGGTATTACCAATAGCAATAGCGGGTAGCGTGTAAGTGATACCATCAAGAGTAGATACAAAGGTCTTACCAGAGTCGTCAGTGATAACTACAGTATAGTTAGCAGTCTTTTCGGTAAAGTTTGAATCAACAAGGAAAGATGCAACCCCATTAGGGTATGCGGTTAAACGTAATTGTGATGCTCTAGACATTATTTGAATCTCCAAAGCGCCTTCACTGAATCCAACAGCGATTTACCCAGCAGGGACGCGATTATAGGGAAAAAGG
>Ga0070752_1000754_pt1 | contig 24905 bp, 28 predicted proteins | sample VirMetDEL_Aug_30_FD_77440 | JGI IMG/M metagenome (GOLD analysis project Ga0070752, IMG submission 77440) | Aqueous microbial communities from the Delaware River and Bay under freshwater to marine salinity gradient to study organic matter... | ecosystem: Environmental > Aquatic > Marine > Coastal...
CACGTTTTCACTTATGAACAATTAAATATTGAAATATGAAATTAAAAAATATTTGGGCTATCACAAGATGGTTATTATTAGGAGTGGCTTTTGGTGTCATGGCATTTATAGGTATCCTTATCTTTCACATAGTATACCCGATTGAGTGTATATGGGGATGGAAGAAGTACTCATTCGGTTGGTGGTTTGTTAACCGAGACGAGAAGGATGAGATAAGTAACCTATACGGTGACGAAGGGTGGCGAGAGAGGAATGATATAGTGATAGAGGATATGACTGGATTTATTGGCTGGTTTCAACGTTCTTATGTTGCTTTTAGATGGATGGCACTTAGAAACCCAACTTGGAACTTTAAGCTGTGGGTGAGACCAAAGAATGGACCTCTATCAGATATAGATATATTAATTGATGAAGGTCCAGGAGGTGCATTGACATACAGGAACCATACTTTATTTGGAGAGCAATATGGCTTCTTTACAGTAGGTGGCACTAGGTACTTTAGATACTCTATCTCTAAGCATGTCAAGTTCTTATGGATATGGGAGAGGCACTGGATTGTGCAACTTGGCAGTTCTAGTGAGAGATACATCTACAAAAATAAATGGTCAGATAGACAAATAAGTTAACTTTTCCTTTGTTATTATTAATATTTATCTTAAATTTGCTTCATATTAAAATTAAAAGATATGCAAGTAATAACAAAAGTGTTGAAAGTCAGCAAGTATGATTACTACATTAAGCATTTAGAAATAATGAATGTTCTTCTGCCAGAGGATAAATTTCCTGAAAGGCTATCCACTAAAGAGATTGAAGTATTAGCTGCTTTCATGTCACAGGACAAGAACCTCATTGAAGAAGATATGTTTAATGGGGTTGTCAGAAAAAAGGTGATGGAGAAACTCTCTCTTAAACCTGGTGGTCTTGGTAACCACCTCAAAAAAATGATAGCTAAGAACTATCTAACCAAGAACCCTATCACAAGAAAAATAGATTTAAGAAGTTTTATGTTCCCTGTCAATAATAGTCAGGGGTATCGAATCAAACTAGTAAAAGAATGAATCACCTATTAGGAGTAGAAAGCACACTAATGATGAACACAGACACTCAAAAGGTGGACTATGTGTTACAGATAGAGATTACACAAGATGTATATGACTGGTTAGACAATCATGATATTGAGTACACTGAGGAAAGAGAAAAGGTATTCCTTGTCAATAACATCAGGTATGTGTATTTAGGACCAAAAATAGAATTAACAATGCCTATGGCAACAGAAGGACAAGCATGAGAAAAGAAGAAACATTAAAAAATGATGAACTCTTACATGAGTTTTATGCTCAAGAAGGGCATAAGTATCCTGAATTGAATTTAGACCAATTCAAGGAGATAGTGTTTGGACCCTGGTTAATGACAAAGAAAGAGATGGAATCAGGAGACCTGGATACCATAAGATTAAAATACTTTGGTACATTCCAAGTCTACCCTGGTAGGGCAAAACAACAGCTAAAGAGTATTAATGACAGAAAGAGGTTTAATAAGATTGAGATTTCTCAATACTTCAAGTTAAAGGATATGCTTGAAAAATTCTTAAAAAAGCAATAATGGGAACAATAAAAAACATATATGTAGGGTATAAAAATTACTTAACAGGTAAGACTACCCCAGAGGAAAAGCAAAGACTTGCAATCTGTAATAGGTGTGAATTTAAGAAACCTGAAGCTCCTATACATTGGTGTATGAAATGCCCATGTCATATGCCAGCAAAAATTAAATCCCCAAAGGCACATTGTAAAATAAAAAGATGGTAATATGAACAACAATATAAAAACCCTGAAAGAAAACTATAATAAGTTAATTCAGAAGAGACAAATAAAAAACACAGCAGGGATAACCTGGAAAAATAAATTAAGATATGGAGGATAATAATTATACAAGAGTAAGAAATTACACAACAAAAGAACTATTAAATCATGTAAAAACTCTCCCCTCATTTAAAGGCTTTCCAAAAGATTATTGGATACTTGGAATACAATCTAATGAAGATTTATATAATCATTTTGATGATAAATTCTATTTATTTTTTGGGAGGAAGTTTATAATGGTAACAACAGGTACTACTAATGCTGGTACTACTGGATTACATAACTATGAAAAATATAGTAAGGATGGTGTTTTAATTGTTAAGACAAATGAGTGGTACTATGGGCTCTGGAAGTTTGGATTACACAGAGGAAGAATGCCAGCTTTAAAACAAATCAGACCAATCAAATATTTCAGAGATTGGAATAAGAATAAAAAGGTTGAGGAAATAGGCAAGATGTATGAGGGCATACGTGGAATTAATTTTCACACTGTCACCTATCAGAAAGCTATGAACTTAATCCGAAAATTAATTGGTGGCTGGAGTGTTGGCTGTCAAGTGATTAATAATGTAAGAAAATATTTTGAAATCTTAGACCTAGTTAAAGGTCAGAAAGATGTAACTTATTGTTTAATAAAAGAATTTTAATATGAGAGTAGAGATACAAAGAAACGAAACAAGCCAGCCTATTGTCTACGAGACAATAGAGAATGCTTATACTAAAGGACCCATGTACTGTGTAATGTTTATAAAAGATGGAGCACGTAAAACACATAAATATCCTTTATGTTCCTTGTTTAGGGTGATTGAGGAGTATAATAAATCTAAAAGATAATATGGCATACCTATTTATAGTATCAGAAAAAACAGTATTTCCACATGCAGAGACTTTGTTGATTAGTCCTTTCAAAGATATTTGGGAGAGAGACAAAGACAAGAAAAAAGTCAATGCCTTAGAGGAGCTAGCTTATGTAGAGTTTATGACCTCAATGAAAAAGAGTAATCAATATAGGCAGTACCCTGAAAGTCAAAAAGAAGGTAAAGTAAGGGCTGCTGTTATTACAAGAGAACATTGGGAACCTGATGAACTGATTAAGCAAGCAATGCATAAGATAATTCAATTCCAACAAGAAGCATCTACAACCTATAACTATTATATGGCTGCAAAGAAAGCTGCAGAGAAAATGCAGAACTTCTTCTTAGAGGTGGATATCAATGCAGTAAATGAGAAGACAATGAATCCTTTGTATAAACCAAGGGATATAACAGCAGCTCTGAATGACACAGAGAAAGTATTGAGCAACCTAAAGAACTTAGAGAAGAAAGTAGAAGAAGAGTTGTATGAAGAAACAAAGAATAGAAGTAATAAAGAAATTTCATTCTTTGCTAATCCTGAAAGTTTAAATTAATGGGAGTACTAGACCTATTAGTATTAATATTACTACTGCTCATAGTGGGTGGTGACCAAAGAGAATAGATGGCAGATGAAACATACATCACTGGTAAGGTTGATGCAGTAAGAAACCCTAGTGGTGACTGGGTAAATACTCAGGTATTTAGGGAAGCTGGTAACCATTACATGAAGCATAATTATTATGTTGCAGACCCCTGGGGCACACCTGACTGGGTATCTTATTGGAAAAATGAGAGAACTAAGTCAATGAAAGGTGTTACCATTGGTGGCTCTAGGATTACAGGAGAACATTATAACTACCTCAACTATACACCTATTAAAAAGGTAGGTGCGATTAGAGGAAACAAAGCAGACAAGATTACAGGGTTTCCTGACTTTTGGGATGGAGACTACAACTACTTCTGGATTAGGCAGATAGCCAGGTATGGAGTAATAGACATGCTCCTTGAAGATGAAGAAAAGGAGTTGGTCTTAAAGATGGACGATAAAGCTCAGGCTCTCAAGATGAAAGAATTATTTGAGAGCTTGAATCTTTTTGTGCAGATTGAGGAAGGTTTTCTAGGTGGAGGATTTAATCTTATTGTAGGTAAGAGTAGACGTAAAGGATATTCCCTAAAGGCTGCTGCAATTGGCTCTAATGCTTACTTCACTAAACCCAACAAACTTATTATATATGGTGCCCATGATAAAAAATACCTATACCCAAATGGTATTTTTGGAATGACCTACAACAACATTAACTTCATCAATGCTAACACTGGTTGGGCTATGCCCTCTGATGTTATTGATAGGTTAGGTTCTGGTCACATTAAGGCATCATACATTCAATACAAGAATGGAATAAAATTAGAGAAAGGTTTCAAGTCTGAGATTATGGCTTTAACCTTTAAGGACAACCCAGATGCTGCCAGGGGTAAGGATGCTGAAGAAGTATTCTTTGAAGAATCAGGAGCATTTGGTACACCTGGATTATTGAAAGATTCCTATAAAGCAACAGAAGATTGTGTAATGGCAGGGGCTATCAAGACAGGTATGATTACAATCTTTGGTACTTCTGGAGATATGGAAGGTGGTACTTATGATTATGCTGACATGTTTGGTAGACCACAAGCCTTTGGTTTACTGCCATTTAAGAATATATGGGATGAGAATCAAATAGATATGAATGTAGGATTCTTCCACCCAATCAACTGGAACATGGAAGGATTCTATGATAAGCACGGTAACTCAGATAAAGAAGGAGCTAAAAATGTAGAGATTAAGATTAGAGAAAATCTTATCAAGCATGGTGCAACCTCAACAGAGATACAGTCTAGAATGCAAGAGAAACCTCTTGGACCTAGTGAAGCTTTCTCTGCCATATCTGTAAACACATTCCCTGTCCTAGAACTGAAGAGACAATTACAACTAGTAAAAGGTAAAGGTTGGCAAATGTCAAAAGGTACTCCTGTCAACATGTACTATAAGGATGGCAAAGTAATTGCTGAGCCAATCATGGATGGGACAGCCAAACCAGTTACAAGTTATTATAATGTACCCACTGATACAAGAGGGTGTCCAATGATTTATGAACAACCTATTGCAAATCCTCCAGTTGGGTTGTATAAGATTGGTTATGACCCTATTAGACAAGATGAAGGAACCTCACTAGCTTCCATCATAGTTTATAAGAGTGCCCACAGAGGTACACAACACTCTGACATAGTTGTGGCTGAATATATAGGCAGGTTAGAAACTCCATCAGATATTGACAGGATTGCAGAAATGTTTGCAGACCTCTATGGAACTAAAATCATGTACGAGAATGAAGTTACTGGTGTTAAAACCTACTTCCAAAGAATTAAAAGATTGCATTTACTTGCAGCTCAACCTGACAGAGTAATTAGTAAGAACATAAAAAACTCTAGAGTTGCTAGGGTATTTGGTTGTCACATGAATGGACAACTTAAAGATGCAGGAGAGAGATATGTAAAAGAGTGGCTACTTACTGTGTTAGACTATGATGAACATGGTGCAGCAATCAGAGTGATAGATAAAATTTATTCTATCAGGTTGCTTGAAGAGCTAATCGCATACAACAGAGCAGGGAACTTTGATATGGTTTCTTCACTGTTTATGTGCATGTTTCAAATACAAGAAGAAGAGCTAGGAAAGGTGTATGATGAGAAGGATAAACATAAAAATGCAAAAAAACTTCTTGAAATGCGTCGAAAAATGTATAAAAAGCGTTAACTTTGTAAAAATTATGAATATGAATCAATCAATTAAGAGAGCTGTCAACGAAAGATTAAGCTCAGCAGCCAAGAATGCAGACAAGCAAGCATGGTATAAAGAAAAAGCCAATACACTTAAAAATGACCACAACTCTCTTAGAGAATCTTATGGTCATGTCTCGGATTACAAGAGAATGATGGTTAACTACAATCTCTTCAACAACATTATAGACCTAAAGGATTTTGAATATGTCTGTAAACCATTTGGTTCTGAGCAAGGTGAACTTCCTGCATCTATGGTAAACCGTGATATATCCTCAGGTAAGCTGAAAGCTCTGTTTGGTATGGAGATGAAGAGACCAAACTCCTGGAAGACAATTGCTGTTAATCCAGAAGCTACTACTAGAAAAGAGCAGGAAGCTATGGGCAGATACAGAAACTTTGTTGTATCTGAGATAACTGGTCCAATTAGAAAACAGATTGAGACGAGAATTGCTCAGGAGAATTCTGGCAAAGAACTCACAGCTGAAGAGCAACAACAAGTTGCAGCAAGGATAGACCAGGAACTTAATTCCCAAACTCCTCTAGAAACAAAGAAATATATGGAGCGTGAGCACCAAGACCCAGCTGAGGTTATGACACATCAGCTCTTGGAATACATGATTCAGAAGACAGATATCAAAAGAAAATTTAATGAGGCATTCAAACACCTTAGCTTATCAGCCAAGGAGTGTATGTATGTAGGTATCCTTAATGGAGAGCCTCAGGCATGGAATGTAAACTCATTACGCATACATACTAAAAGGTCAAGTATCTCTCCTTTTATAGAAGATGGAGAAAGTATGTCTGTAAAGTATAAAATGACACCATCAGAAATCTTACAACATTTTGGAGATGAATTAACAAATGAAGAAATAGATAGAATCTACTCTGCTTATATAGATGATAACTCAGGTGAAGACTTATTTGAGTTGGCAGAAAGAGTTGATGAAGATGGTGAGTATAGAGACTATGCAAATATTGATGTACACCACTGTTTATGGAAGTCCCTTAGAAAGATGGCATTCTTATACTATACAGGTGCAGATGGGGCAGAAGCTGTTATGATAGTTGATGAGACTTATAAGCTTAACCCAGATGCTGGTGACATTAGAATAGAATTTGAATGGTTACCTGAAAGTTATCAGACTTGGATAATCCTCGATGATATCTACGTTAACATGGAACCAATCCCAGGTCAGTTCAAAGATATTGACGACCTCTATAATTGTAAATTCCCATACTATGGAGTGTACTTAGATGATATGAACTCAGTTCCTACTTCACCTATGGATAGACTAAAGGTTTATCAGTACTACTATAATATTGTAATGTATCGATTAGAATTACTTCTTGCCTCAGATAAAGGTAAGAAAGTTATGATGAACATTAATGCTATCCCTGACAGTGCAGGTATAGATATGGAGCAATGGACATACTTCTTTGAGAGTTCACCATTTATGTGGTTTAACCCAAATGAAGAAGGAACAGGATATAATGATGTAAATACAATGGCTAAGACCATAGATTTATCATTAGCCTCTGACATTGCAAAGTATATTGAATTCGCTGAATATCTTAAAAGACAAGCTGGAGCCTCAATAGGTATTCCAGAAAGTGTTGAAGGTCAGGCTGATGCTAATCAAGCTGTGGGTACTAACAGACAGAACCTTGTACAGACCTCAAATATCTTAGAACCATTCTTTGATATACACGCTACCTTTAAAAGAAATGTATTGGTTGCTCTTATAGAGACAGCCAAGATTGCTTATGCTGGTAAGAATTCAGTAAAGCTTTCTTATGTATTAGATGATATGTCTATGAAAATGCTAGAGTTAGATGTAGACTTACTACAAGCCTCTAGAATTGGACTGTTTGTTGCTAATGCTACCAAAGCTACTGAAGCTGTGGATAACATTAAGCAATTGGCTCATGCAGCTATGCAGAACCAAAAAGCAGAGCTATCAGACATTATGGCTGTCCTTAGAACTGAAGGAGTAGTAGAAGCTGAAGAAACTCTTAAAGTGGCTGAGAAGTCACGTAAAGCTGACGAAGCTGCTATTGAACAGAACAGAGGCAAGCAGGCTCAAGAACTTGAGAAAATGAGACAAGATGGCTTAGATAAGCTACACAAGAATGATAAAGAGCTTGTTGTTCTTAAGGAAGGTGAAAGACGTAAAACTGTTATTGCTCAATCAGCTATTACAGGAATGTCCTTCAATCCAGATGCTGATGCAGATAATGATGGAGTAAATGACTTCCTTGAAGTTGCCAGAGATGGAGTGAAAGCTGACATTGAAAGAAGCAAAGCACAGCTAGACCGTGAAAAATTTGAGCAATCTAAGGTAGAACACAAGGATAAAATGAAGCTTGAAGGCAAAAAAATTAGCTCAGGAAACAAAAATCCAAAGAAATAGCTATTACACACTAATAAAAAATAATTAAGATTTATGTTAATTATTATTAATATTTATTTTATATTTGCAGTATGCTAAAAACAAATAATGATGAATTTGCTGGTTTATTCGATTCTGATGTAGCAGATGTTGACTTCTTTGCAGAAGAAGCAGCACCTACTGAAGGAGAAGAAGAAGCAGTAGATGATAAGAACCCTAAGGTTGAAGACAGTAAGCCTAAGGAAGAGCCCAAACCCGATGAAGACCTATTCAAAAAAGAAGAGGTAGTTATTACAGAAGAAGAAGAAGAGGAAGAAGAAGAAGAAGCAGGTGAACCAGAAGGTGAACCAAGTTCTGCTTTATCCACTTTAAAGAATCTCAAAGAAAAAGGTTATATCGATTATGAGCTAGAGGAAGGGGAAACCCTTACTGAACAAAAAGCTGAAGAGCTTATTGAGGATTCTTTTGACAATATGTTTGAAGAAAGAATTGAAGAGTTGTTTGCAAATGTACCAGAAGTGGTCAAGCAAATGAACAAGTACGTATTACAAGGTGGTGACATCAATGCATTCTTAGACCAAGTGGCTACACAAAAATCCACAGGTATCTCAGTAGGCATGGACTTAACTGATGAGGCTAACCAAGAGTTAGTAGTCCGTAATGGATTAAAAGATGAAGGGTATGACGATGAATACATTGCTGCCAACATTGAGTTTCTTAAAGACTCAAAAAGGATGGAGAGCGTTGCTGAGAAACAGTACAGTAAGTGGACAAAAGAATATAAGGTTAAGCAAGCTGAGATTCTTGAATCTACAAAGAATGCTGAAAAAGAAGCAAAAGCTCAACGTCGAGAATTAAAAAATAAAGTGGTATCATTCCTTGATGAAACAGAAACTGTTGAAGGATTTGCTGTCACTAGACAAGACAAAAAAGAGCTACCTACTTATATGTCTGATAGAACTATTCAATTAGAGAATGGAAATCAGGTAACAGGTATGCAAAAAGATTTAATGAGAGTTTTGAATAGCCCTACGGGTTCTATCCAAATAGCAAAGTTATTAAAAAATGCTAACGCAGATGGAGTTCTAAGTTTTGAAGAAATCAAGCAACATACAGAATCAAAGGTAACAGAGAAGGTTAGGGATAATGTTAGGCGAAATAAAAAGAGTGTTATATCAGGAGCAGGGGGAGTTAGAAAATCTAAAAAACCTTTAGCATCCTATTTTAATTAAAACTAAATATTTAATTTATGGCAACTAAAATTAACAAATTGCAGGTAAGACAAGCCAAGTTTAATTCCACTAGGATGACTGACTTAAACCACTGGAGTAACCAGTTGGCTATCAAACCTACTGTCTTTGAGGCACCAACAAGAGCAATCTTTGCATCAAAAACAAATAGCCTAAATCTTTCCTCTGGTAATGTATTGGAAGGTATCTTCGGGCTAGGAAAAACGAAGTATATTGATGACCTTAACTGGTCATGGAAAATGAAAGTTAAAGGATTCCGTCCTATGACTATCATTGAGAACAGAACAGCTGGAAACACTCCAGGTAAATATCGTGGAGACATCGAAGTATTAGTAGATGTTGACCTATTTGCTATTGGTGAGTCAATTGGACCTGGTTCCTCTGACAAGTCTCAAGTGGTAACTGTAACTAATAAGACTAAAGAGGGAGCTCGTGGATTCGTGTATACCTTAAAGACTTATACTGAAGGTGCAGAGCATTTTATCAATCCTAAGTACCTTAAGCCAGGAACTAAATGGACTCGTATGTTTACCATGCGTGGTGAAGCTGCAGAAAGTGGGTCTCACACTGAGAACTACACTAATGTAGAGTACAAAAACTCATTGGTTAAACTTCGTAAGGAGTACAAAGTAACTGATTTCGCTGCACAAGCAGTGGTTGAAATTGCTTTCCAAGATGATGAGGGTGGAGTACACAAATCATGGATGGACAAACAAGAAGCTGATTACTACATGGCAATGAATAAAGAAATGGCAACATTTGCTCTTTATTCTCGTTTAGGTGACCAACCTCTTATCGACCCAGATTCAGGATACCCAATCAATCCAGGTGCTGGTATGGAGCAACAAATTGGTTTTGGTGGAAATGTAGAGCGTTATACTACAATGTCTGCTGAGCTAATTGAAGCTTTCTTTGATAGAATCGTATACTCTAGAATAAATCCAGGAGATTTAGGAGAAGTTATGGGATTATCAGGTCATTATGGAATGAAAGAGTATGCTAAAGCATTAGATACTTGGACAGGTGGTAAAGCTATTGTTCGTGAATCTTCTACCTTTATTAAAGGTACTGAAGGTATGAGTAATAACTCACTAAGAACTGGTTATCAGTTTGTAACTTATGACCTACCAACAGGTGGTTCATTCAAGTTAGTTCATAATGCTATGAATGATGATAAGTCTATTCACCGTGATATTGACCCATTAACTGGTGTTCCATTACAATCACAGCGAATTACTATCCTTGATGTAACAGGTGGTAATGGTGATAGCTTAGCTAAAGATAACATTTGCTTGGTTCGTAAGAATAAAGTATATGGTAGCACACGAATTTTAGGACGAGTTGGACCAGGTGGTGTAAGTACTGGAGACAGAGCTACACACTCAGGAGATTACTACGAAGTACATATCTCAGATAGTATCGGAGTACAAATTACTGACTCAACTGTAACTGGGGAACTAGTTAAATCAGTGAATGAATAATTAAAATTAGAGCATGGTAGATAAAGATTTAAAAATAGAAATCAGACCAATACCAGGACGAAATGGTATAAAAAGTTTTTCCGAAAACTTGGAGTACTTTAGTCAGGCTCATATCTTAGCTCCTTTTGTAAACCCTGTGACGTTGAAATACAGCACAGGGTTAGCAGAGGAGGATGTAGCACAATTGAAAAAGGGAGGATTCCCTTATAATATTGATGATACATATAGAAGAGGTGTGCCACATGAATTCTGGGAAAGTTCGATAGTAAAGGTAGAATTAAGCAATAGTCCAATCTTCTTATATCCAGGCAAAAATCAAATTGACTTTATTAAATACAAGTATTTACTCGTAAACAACTATATTTATAAAAGTGAAGATGAGATGTTGACTGGAAGTAAGCCAGAAGCTACACACTATATTTATGATGAAGGTGCAGCCAATAAGATTAAAGCAACCAAACTTGATAGGAGAAACAGTCTCGTGAGACAAGTATCTGACCTTTCTTTAACTAGAAAAAGACAGATTATTCTTATCATACTTAATGAAAACACAGATAATAAGGATGAAGATTATTTAACTGTAAGATTTGAGGACATATTTAATAAAAAAGAGTTATCTTTGGAACTTAAAATGTTATTGGAGCGAGATAAGAAAGAAGTTGCATTAGCAGCTGATATTAAATCAGCAATTCAAAAGAATGTGCTAAAACGCACAAAACAAGGAATTTTCTATTTTGAGACCAATTTAGGTTTCAATGAGGAGGACGTTAGGAAAACCCTGAGTTCACCTGATAACCAAGAGATTTTATTACATATAAAATCCAAAATTTAATAACTTATGAAAAATACATTAGCAGACAACAAGCAGCTTTTCAACGTAAAAGCAATTGGAGATTCAAAAACACTAGACCTATTATTGGATGGTGAATTTGGAGTCTTTGCAAAGGGAGCTACTACCTCAGTGGCAGCAGCAACTGCCTTTGCAGCCCTTCCAGATGAGTTTCGCTTTATTGCGAAATTAGATGGAAAGGTATATTACAGTTTTGACACAATCAAGAAATCTTCAATTATAAACGTTGCTGAAAGCCCTTATGTTGCTCCAGCTGTGAATATATGGGAAGCCACAGTGGCAAGTTCAGAGTGTGATTGCATTAGTGCAGCTACATTAAGAATTGGTCTAGATGAGGAGTCTTTGATGCGTGAAAGAGGATTGTCTTGGGTAAACATGGACAGTTCAGTAGTTAATGCTCCAACAGAGCTAACTAGTGCTTGTGATTGTACAGGTAACCCAACTTATGATAATCACATTATCACATCTGAATTATTCAGTCAAGTGAATAATTCTGAATCACCATTTTACATTGCAAAGGTACGCTTTGATGTGACAGGATTAACCACTTATGCAGATGATACTGCACGAGATGCAGCTATCCCAGCTCCAGTAGGAGGTGAGATTGTATTGAACACTGCAGATGCATTTATGCAAGTTTATGACTTAGCAACAACTGCATGGGTTGATGTAGCTAGTTTAACTGGTTACTTCACTGATAAAGCAGCAATCACTGCTTTCATCACAGCTACTAAAGCTCTTAACACTGACAGCAATGACGTAACTGATACTGAGAAGTTGATTTTAGTTCTTGAAGGTGTTCCAGCAACAGCTCGTAATTACAAGGACCTAGATGTAAATTATATCTATCCTCGTGGTGTTAGATTATCACCAGCAATAACTCTTAATGGGGACAGTGGTCCTTCTATTGAGTTCACTGAAACACAAGAACTTGTGTATGAAGTAAATGCAGGTGCTGACCTAAGAGCAGAAGAGTTTGAGTGCATGTCATTGCATACTAACTTGAATCACTATCCTCAGTTATCTGATGGTATTGCTTCAGGAGATTTAATCTTCCAATTTGAGAATGGTCAAACATACAGCTCAATTAACTTTGAGTTCTCAACGGATAAAGTAAATCGCAATGATGGTGATAAGCGTAACTTCAATGTCTTACTGGCAACAGATGATGGAGGAGTTTATGCTCAATTACAAAACATGTTTGTAGCATAATAACTAAAAAAAGGAAACTGTGGACATAAAGGACATGCATTATGACTTCAAATCGAAGTTTAATAAAATTGACAGTCAATCATACAGGAATCTTCGGGTTCCTGAGATTGATTGGATACTTAATGAAGCACAGGAACTTTTTGTAAAGATGGTAGCAAAGCCTAGGGTGAAAAACTCCCTAGGTTTTGAAACCTCTCAAAGAACAATAGATGATATCAGACCTCTAGTAGTTAAAGCTACACTAGGTTTATTAAATGGAACTGTATATACTCTTCCTAGTGACTATTGGTTCTACTTGAGAGCAAGAGCTGTTTTAACCAAAGGAACTTGCAGAAATTTCCCAGCTGTTGTTAGAATTCAGCAGCTAGATGATGAGTTTGAAGAAGACCCATTTACAGCATCTTCATTTGAATGGAGAGAGGTAAATGGCGTTTTTAATTCACAAGGATTACAGTTATTCACAGATGGCACATTTTCATATCAAAGTGTCAAGATGGATTACATTAAAAAATTAGAATACATACACAATGCAGAAGATTTTAGAGCTGGTGGGTATAATTTACCTTCAGGTATTGCCCTAACAGGGACTAATGATTGTATTTTACCTGAGGGAACACACAGAGAAATTGTGGACCTCGCAGTTATGTTGGCTTCAGCAAATATTCAATCTCCTGATTGGCAACAGAAACTTGCAAAAATTAACCTAAACATACCACTCTCATGAATATAAACCTATTAGAAATAAATGCAGATGCCTCCTATATTGTGGCATCAGTTACAGTTGAGGCTGGTAACAGAGTAGCAAATGTATATGCCTGGAATCAGGAAACATACAAGACTGCTGCTGATGTTATTGACTTATCAAGCTTATTAGAGGGAACCTCAGAAGATGAGGATTTTACAATTCCAGCAAGTGCCCTAGGTACTGAGTCTATCTCTGGTGTGTGGATTATTGAGTTCTATGCAAATAATAGTACAATAGACCCACTAGTAGGAGACTCCAAAACAAATATACCAACAGTTGATGATGAAGCTCCAGTAGAAGGATTAGTAGCTAACTTAATTGGCTACCATGAGTGTGTATTAGAAAAAGGATTAAACATAGTCGTAAAAGACTGTAAGATACAAAGAGATAACTGTGGAAATACAGACTCTCTTATATTTGCAGCAACTCTATTAGATTTGTTGCACCAAGCTTTGACATTTAGTCAAACAGAAGAGGCAATTAGGATAGCAAGTGCCCTAGATGATGTATGTGATATTTGTGCAGGGTGCCCAGATTATGCCCCAGGATTATCAAACATTGGCTATGGTTTTAAAACAGTAGATAATGTGATAACTCCTACATAAGATGGCAACAGCAGATAACAATGTAAATATATTAATAGGTAGTACCATTAAGGCTTTGGACAGGAAGATTATTCTTGGAGGTCCAGCCACTACAATGATGATTGCCTTATATAGCACTTTAGTAAAACAACGTGCCTATGCCAGTGTTCAAGTGGCAGCAGGAAATGTCGAGTATTCAGAAAAAATCACTAAACTAGATGAATTATTATTTAAACTTAAGTATGGATGTACTGATATCTGTAATTACTACAAGCAAATTGAAGGAGCTATTTTAATAAACTTCAAGATAAGTAATGCTACTATCACAATTGATACTCAGGAACTAAAAATAAGTCAACTACAAATCATAACATAAATGGCACAACAAAACTTTAATGTAGGCACACCTAATGGAGATAATGGAGATTTTGTCCGTGATGCTTTTAACAAAATAGAAGACAACTTCACAGAACTTTATAACTACAATACTAATGTAGTTGATGTATATGCTCAATGGACATCAAATCTAAACTTCGTTGTTACTGCACAATCATTTCCAGTTGCTGGAGAATGGTATAGTATAGGAGGAGAATTCGGTTTAACTTTAGATGCAGCTGACCCAACCTTTGATAGGTTTGATTTATTTGTGGCTGATATAGATGGCTCAATTAAAAAAATTACAGGAACTCCAGCAGCATCTCCTGCTGAACCAAACTATGATTTCCAAACACAATATCCAATCAAATTTATTAGAGTACAGGCTGCAGCAACAGACCCAGGAGGATACTCAGGAGAAGCAGTATTTAATGAGGATTTAGGAGAACCAGGAGAATGGATATATACACCAGCCCCAACAAATGTTGTAACTAGTGTTAGTACACATTCAGGGACTAAATCAGTTGAAGCTACAAACTGTGTAAATGACAAAGTAAAATTTAGCAAGAGTACAGCAGTACCCACTTCAAATATAAATACCTTAACTTTCTGGATACTTCAAAAGGAAGCTTGGGACATCAAAGCAGTAATTTATGTAGACCTATATAATACTTTAGGGATAGCTGAGGTACCACCAGAAAGAATTACTATTCGTAATGGACAATATGGATATAACCCTTTAAATACCAGTTGGCAAAAAATAACTCTTGACTTTGATACAGTTGTTACATCAGGTTTTTCTGGTTTAACTAGTATCCCAACACAAGGTGTTAATTTATCAAGTATAGACAAGATTCAGATATTACCTTATAGAGGAGGATTTGCTAATAATGGATATTTTATTGATGAAGTTGACTTACAATTTCATGAGGTCATTATTGCACCACCTTCACCGACTACTTCAGAACTTATAAATAATGGAACTGACGGAACTGACACTTATGTAGAATTAGGGGAATTGGGGGCAGTGGCTGTAAGTAATGATTATGTGGATTTACTTAACAAACCTACTTTAAGTTCTGATTTCACAAATGATGGAGCTGATAATACATCTACTTATGTTGAGCATGACGAATTAGGAGCAGCAGCCACATCAAATGACTATACTGACTTAGACAATACACCTTTACCATATTATAAAGGTCTTTATGTAAGTTTAGCAGCTTTAAATATTGCACATCCAACAGCTAATGCTGGGGACTACGCAAATGTAGACCCAGGAGTAGCAAGTGATGTAACAAGGTATATTTGGGATGCTGATGATAATATTTGGGTTCAAGCAACAGGAGCACTTGTAGTAAATACATCTGACTTAGCAAATGATGGTGCAGATGGTACATCAACCTTTGTGGAAAATGATGAAATAGCAGCTGTGGCAAATAGTGGTAGTTATACTGACTTAATAAATGTCCCATTAGCTGTACAAACAGTTGAGTTGGCTGAGGTAACTATCTTACCAGCTGCTCTGTTAGACTTGCTTGCAACACCAGTTCTTTGTGTTGCAAAAGGAGGACCAAATACAGTTATTAAGATTCTTGCAATTTCAGGATACATAACATACAATTCAGTAGCTTACGATTTCATAGAGAATCTAGAATTTAAGTATTCCACTAGTGGAGTTATTATTAATATAGGTACATTTGCTGATTGGAATGCTGTTGCAACAGGAGCCTTTGATATTGATAAGACAGGAGCTAGTGGTGGACCTTTAGGTATAGATGAGAATGTAACAGTCTCAGTGCCAACAACAGATGCAACTGTGGGTGATAGTACAATAAAATTGTCTATCCTTTACACAATCCAAGATTTCACATTTTAATAAATAAATAAATAAATAAATATTATGGAACAAAAAAATTTAAACATAGACCGATTTACGGATAAAGAAAAAGTAAAAGTAGAGTTAAACTTTAGAGACTTATTTAGAAGAGTGAAAGGTCTTGAAGATGCACCAGATGGTGGAGGTGGTGAATTACCTTATACTAGTTATAATGCAATAATCACTGCTGGAGGTTATGTTGAGGGTACTAGTGGTTTATTAATAGTTGGTAAAACATATTATATTGATTTTCTTGAAGTGGGGGATGATTTTGCTAATGTAGGGTATGTATCTGCAGGAACAGCTTTTGTTGCTACAGGAACGACTCCAACAAATTGGACTAATGGAACTTATGTTCTTAATCTTACAGATTCAACTTTTGACCTTGTAGAATTATCTAATAATACAGGAGAAATCATTACTGCTGCAGTAACCTACAATGAAGGGCAATTTATTAATACTACTGGCTCAATATTTTTAGAAGATAAAACACAGATATTTATTACAATTATGGGGGTTAGTAATAATACAGGAACTGCAGCATATAGAAATGATAATGATTCTATATTATTTAGAAGTTTAGTAGCTGGAGTAAAATATTCACTTGAAGTAAGGGTTTATCCATAATAAAAAAAAATGAGAGAAGAAGGACATTTTAATAAATAAATAAATAAAAATTATGGCACAAAAAAATTTAAACATAGACCGATTTACTGATAAAGAAAAAGTAAAAGTAGAGTTAAACTTTAGAGACTTATTTAGAAGATTGAAAGGTCTTGAAGATGCACCAGATGGTGGAGGTGGAGAACCTGAAGGCTACACTACTTGGGGAACTACAATTGAGGGAGAAGAGTTATATGTATCAATAGGGGATTATAATGGAGCTGTTAATGGCACTACTATTGAAATTGATGATGCTGGAAGTTCAGTAGATATATATGCTGATAATATAAATCTAAATGGTTCTGCTTTTATGAGAAAACCTGATTATTTTCAAGTAAGAGATTCTCCTGGAAGTGGATATAATCAACTTCATTGGAATAAATTAGAATTAAGTAGTGGATTTGGAGACCCTACTATATATACAACTAGTGGTTTTGATTTATCAGGGAGATTAAATTTTAGTAAAGACAGTATTGTGTGTTCTCCTCAAATAATTCCTAGCACAGATGCTATGGGAACTTTTTTATTTCCAAATTTAGATGCTATAGCAACTGAAAAAACATTTGTTATGTCAGTAAATGGTGTAGATGCTGGAATTGATGGAAACGTAATAACAGGGTCTCAACAAGTTAAAGTATCATTATCTGCTGCTCAAATAAAGGCATTAGGAACTACTCCAATAGATTTAATACCAGCACCAGGAGCAGGGAAGTATATTCGAGTAACAGGAATGGACTATGACTATAATTACACTGCAGCCCCATTTGACGCTAACAGCTTTACTGTAGACTTTGATGGAGCAGGGGATAACATAATCTTTCCTGATTTGAATTTAGCTACAACAGCTGATGACTGGGCTTTTGCTAGTCCAATTAATGAGCATAAGAATTTAGAGAATACTAAAGTAGTGGTCAATGGCACGGATTCAGTAGCAACTGGAGATGGCGTACTAACACTAAATGTAACTTATATGATAATGACTAGATAATGAAAAAATTCTGGGACCACAAAAGCATAAATTGCTAACTATATAAAATAATTAAAAATGATGACATTAAGTCCAAAAGAAAGTATAAAGAAGAGTTTACAAAAGACAAGAGAAAATTTTATAGACCTTTTCAGAAGAGTCACAGCTCTTGAATCAGGAGGAGGAGGAGGAGGAGGAGCCTCAGTTATTGAAGTAACAAAAGCAGAGATAGATGTACTAATTGCCAATGGAGAATTAGTTGTTGGCTCTGCATATAAAATAAGTGGCGTAGACACTGCTTTGTATGGTGGAACTACAATTATGCTTCAAGCAGTTGAAACAGATGAGCTAAGCTTAGATGGAGTAGGAATTTTTTACAATCCTAAATATGACGATACAGTAAGTGGATTCAATGTTTTTGATGATGCAGGAGTTTATATAGTAGGGGATAGAGTGCATTGGGGAGGTAAAACTTGGGTAAACCTAAATGGGAATACTGGTATTCCACCTGATGTAAATTATGAATACGAACTTAGTGCAGATTGGACTGCACTTCCATTTGATGCAGTAGAATACAATGTAGCTTATGATGCTATTAAATACGATTATGAAAATGACTTAATTGTAGAACGAAATGAAAACAACTCAAATATAGTATCTTGTGATAGATTGACTGTTCAGCTTTATGGGAAAAGTCCTATCAGAGCCTTCATGTGGGGTAATAACCCAACTATCTTTGAAGACCTTTACATATATACTTATTATGGTAGAGCATATGGTTCATATACTCCTACTTTTTCTGCTGATATTTTTGGTATAGCGAATAATAGGATTATAAATTCTTTAAATGAAAATATTAATTTTAAAGGGCTTGCTTCTTATAATATAACAATGATTGAAAATAGTCAACAGGTTAGGTGTATATTTAAGACAGGGAGTTATCAAGTCAATATATCACTCTCAGGTAAAAGCCAACAGTTTGATTTAGTATTCGAGAATGGTTCATACCAAGAAGATATTATTTTAACGGACAATACTATTCAAAAGGATGTTAAAGCAGACAACAGTTCACAAACACATTTAAGAATGAATAAAAGTGTTCAACAGAGCTTAACTCTTATAAATGCTGCACAAAGCTTTTGTTTATTTGATGATGGTTCACAATTTAATACTAGTTTTACTGATTGTACCCAAGCTAATTGTCAATTTCTTTATGGAGGAGTACAACAGCAATGTGCATTTTCAGTTGGTAGCCATCAAAGGCATTGTAAATTTATAGGTGAGAATGCAGAACAGAGAAGATTAACTTCTGCATTAGGGCATATACAAGAGAGAATTGTGTTTGAAGATTATTATAGTGAAAGATTAGCTTTGAATCCAACTGCAACAGAGGCAGATTTAATTTATAGTCCACGTATAATAACCAAACCATTCTTAGTAGCTGACTTACCTGATGGTATTACACCAAATCTCAGATATGTTGGAATGAAATGTTTTGTGACAGATGCAACTGCACCCACTTATGGGGCAACCATTGCTGGTGCTGGTGCTGTGTTTTCTCCTGTGATTTGGGATGGAAGTAATTGGATAGTGGGATAATATGAAACTAAGAAATAAACTTTTTAGGAGAAAATCCTTTGCTTTATCTCGACAACCTATTTTCATACATATACCTAAAACTGGTGGAACAGCTTTAGAACATTGCTTTAAGCAAGCTGGATTAAGAATAAATAATTTATTACATACCCCAGCAAGATTTATTAAAGAACGTTTTCCTGATAATTATAAAGACCAATTTACTTTCACTATTGTCAGGAATCCTTATGCAAGATTTTTAAGTGCTTGCAGATATAATGGAGTAGATGATGAAAACATTGAGGAGTTATCCTCCCAGATAAAGGGAGGAAATGTAGATTGGTGCAGTAATTTTAGTATACATCATTATGAACACTTTTTCACTCAGAAACATTTTATAACAGACTTTGATAATGAAACTATTATAGTAGATTACATAGGAAAGTTTGAAGACCTACAAAATGTAATAGATATTCTAAAAGAGAATGATGCTGACATCTCTAAGTATTTTGAGGTCAAAGCAAGTAAGTCCTCAGATTGGGAAAATATCTTAACACAAGAAACAAAAGACAATATCCAAAGTATTTATAGTGAAGACTTTACATTATTTAATAACTTTTATAAGAAATATATTACAAATTAATAAAATATTAATTGTATCTTTGCCTAGGCAGAGTATTAAAATATAGAAATAACGATGAAGCAATATAACTTTTTTAACTTTTTTACTAATTTTAATTGGAAAAAAGCTTTAATTTTTCTTCCTGTACCATTATTAGCCCACCTTGAATCTGTGATATACCCCTTAATTACTTTATTCATAGTCATCAACTTAGACTTACTAACAGGACTAGTATCTTATTTTTACAAGCTTCGTAAAGAAATAAGCAGACCACTTATCTTAAATGATTATAGGTATGGTGTAGTATCAGGTGGCATAAGACAAACAATAATAAAATCATACCAATATGGTATGGCATTCATAGTTTTATTCATAATAGAGATGATGGCATTTAAAGGCTCATACTCTTTTGAAGTACCATTAATTGGTATTCAAGCAAACCTAAGTCAATTCCTTTTGTGGGCTCTAGTTATGATAGAGGTCAAGAGTATAGATGAAAACTTAAAAGGGGTTAGTGGTAAATCATTATTTGAGTCCATAGGACAAACTTTTCAATTTTTTAGAGACTTCGTCAATAAAATCACTGGGAAAACACAAGACACCAGAGATTGGGAGGAATACCCTGATGACGAGGCTCGTTAATTTCAAACAACTATATGATTAAAAAACAGATTATTAATCACCTTCTAGCAAATGGTGGTAAACTGACATCAGAAGAAACTTGGCTATCAATAGCCAAAAGATATGGTATTGAACCAGCAGACCAAGAGAGGGCTGCAACAGATAAGAAATACAAAAACAAGACAATAGCAAGATTAGCTCAGAGATACTGGCAACAGTATTGCAAACAAGAGAACAAACTAAGCCTTGTCAGTCAAACCTTCAAAGGTGATAAATTAGCCTTTGAGACATTTAAAAAACAACAAAAACAAGCAGTCCCAATTGACTTTGATGACTTTGAGATAGAAAAACTCACAACTAATCCCAATGGAGTTCCATGGATTAAGATGAAAAAGAAGGAGAACTTCTACTCAGAGGAACATCTTGCAAATCTAAAAGAGGTACTGACAAAAGAATTAGAACCTTTCAACTATAACCCAACTATATTTACAAATGGCAAAGCTCATTTTGTATATGGTGCTGACAAGCATATTGGGGCTCTCACTAAACTAGATTCTATTTACAAGAACATATATGACAAAGATGTCATGAGAGAGAGGATAGTCTACGCTACTATCAGAAATATACAAGAAAGTGTAGCATTACATGGAGCATTTGATTCTTTGTTCATTATGGACTTTGGAGATGCTCTTGATGGCTTTAATGCAAAAACTACTGGTGGTTTAAGAGGAACATCTTCTCACACACTACCTCAGCAGTTAAACAATAGGGAACAGCATGACTTCTATGTAGAGTTACATAGGGAATTGTTTGACATCATTATGGCTAATGATTTTGCAAGAGATGTTTATTTCATTGCAACAAGTAACTCAAATCATGGTGGAGACTTTGAATACGGAGCTATGAAGCACCTTGAGACCTACTTAGAGGTAAAGTATCCAGACATCAAAACTTATGTCTCCTACAACGCTTACAATCATTTTATATGGGAAGGACATGCTCTTGTTTTTGGACATGGAAAAGATGATGAAGATATGAAGAATGGACTACCTTTAGTCATTAATGATAAAGTAGCTTCTGTCTTATCTGATTACATCAGAGTGAACAAGTTAGATGACTACAATGTAAGTGTTATCAGTGGTGACTTACACCAATCAGCTGATGGATATGCAAAGAATTTCAGATACAAAAAAGTACTGTCACAATATGGTAGTTCTAAATGGATGCACACCAACTTTGGTTCAGGGCAACCAGGATTATCTTCTGAAGTTTTTGTAGCTAATACAAGAAAAATATACAAGGATGAAGACTTCTTTGAAATAGAAGAAGAGTCAAACACAGGAATAACATTTTAAAGTACTTAACAGATAAATAAAAAATTATGGAATTAACAGATTTAAGAATTACAAATAATTCGCCAAAAAATGAAAAGATTACACAACAAAATTTTAAAAGGCTTGAAGTCCTGGAAGTAGTGGAAGTAGTAGGTAGTGTAAACTATATAGAGAGAGCTCCAGGAACATTATTAGAGTCTGAATCAGGAAGTCAGTTTCTAATCAGTGGTTTTACTGGGGAAGCATTCTTGTTACCAGATAACCCTGCTACTAACACACAGTATGAATTTTTCATTACTAGTGGTCCAGGAATAGGACTTACTTCAGTTACTACTCAAGGAACATCTGAACTGATAGGGACAGTAATAACAGCAGCATCAGGAGTAGCTGGGGTGATAACAGGCTATACTGGGAGTGATAATAAGACAGGTATCAACTTTTCAGGAGAGTCCCTAGGAGCACGTTTACTAGCGATATACAATGGTAATCATTGGATGATAACAGCAAATGGAGCAGGTATAACATTAACCTAATAGTGCTTAGTTAAATAAATTTTACTATCTTTGTAAGATGGAGTCAGAACTAAACAAAATAATTAGCTTCTTTAAAGCATTGACTTTCAATGAAGCTAGACATATATATCATGTGGGAGACCATAGGGTTAAAGAATCAGTATCAAAAAAGCTGAAAGTTTTTGTGCCTAAAGCAGATTTTGAGGGGATAGCAATCTCTATTGATAAGAGAGACAAGCTGCCCCCTGGCACCACAGCTCATCTTTGGAAATTAAATTCTGATGTTGCATTAGCTATTGGAAACAGAGCTCACTATTTTGGTGAGCTATATGCGTTTAATAGGGACCTAATTCCACCAACAGGATACGAAGAAGCAGTTGTTAAGTTTTGGAATGACATCCCAAATCACATTGTACCAGTTATAATGGAGCTAAAGATGTACCATAAAGAGTACATGTTTGCAGGAACAGGAGATATTCTCTTGTACAATATGCAAACAGGAAAGTATATTATTGGTGACTACAAAACAAATAAGGATTTATACAAGAATTTTAATGGACAAAAATTAAAAGCTCCATTTGATAGTTTATTAGATATGCCTCTAAACCACTACCAATTACAATTATCTTACTACCAACTTTTGTTTGAACAAACAGGTTTTGAAGTAGAGAGTAGAAAGGTTATCTGGCTAAAGCCAAGTGGAGAATATGAGATGTTTGATACAGAAGATTACACTGAAATTTTAAAAGAACATTTAAAACATTTAAAACAATAAAGTATGAAATTAGATTGGTATATTACTAGGTTACCTTGGCTCTGGTGGAAATTAAAAGGGATTATTGAATCTCCAACAATCTTATCACCAACCGAGAACAGGATTATAGTCACTCAGGCTAACAAAGACACTATCTTAGGAGGAGTAATTGATTCTACTAAGGAATACTTTTTGGATGGGATTATTGATATGGGTTCAACCCAAATAACAGTTCCTCCAACTGGAATGACTATATCAGGTCTGTCTTTTGACATTAGTGGTCTTACATCATCTGAAGACAATTATACGATGTTTATATCTGAGTCTATTGGTATAGGCAGTGGCAACTTGTTAGGTGCTGATTACTTTATATCAGTTTTAGGAGCAGGTTCTAAAGTGTACGAGTTATATGATGCTACGGGGTTTAATGCTTTTGAGTTCTCAAGAATCAACTACATAGATTGTACTGATTTAGGAGACATATATGACTACAGACAAGGTTTAGAAGATGGTACAGGGAGATTTGGAGGTTCTCCTTCATTGACGCTACATGGCTTATGGAGAGGCGGTTATAGAATAACTACAAGTATTGTTAGAAGTTTAGCAGGAACAATGACTAAGCCATTATTCAAAGAAGGAACCTTATTCCAAATGAATAGTAGATTCTTAACAGATATTAACTGTGACTTACCTACTTTAGCACCTTTCTGTGATTTTCAGACTATAAACTTTATAAACCCTTCTACAGTGCAAGTTAAAGGAGCTATAATAAGCAGAGACGGGGGATTTAATGCTGACGATACAAATATATTTCCAAATCTATTAGCAAGTGATTTACCTTGTGATTGGGATAACAATATAGGTATTCCTAATACTTTCGTGGGTGGTGCTTTAAATAATGAAACAGAGGTTCAAACAGTAATAGTAACTCAAGGGGAAGCAGTAGACTTAAACGGAACTTTTACAGCTGTAGACTTACAACACTTTGATAGTCCTGCTAATGGTAGACTGAGACATATAGGTATTAACCCAAGAGAATTTACAGTTAATTGGGATTTCTTAATAGACGGAAAAGACAATGATAATTATGAATTGTTTTTAATAAAGATAGATACCCAGGCTAATGTGACTGTAGAATATGCTCAAGTAAGAACAGTTAACAACTTTCAAGGAGGTAGAGACGTAGGTATTTGGTCAGGTCAAACTTCTGTAATATTAAATCAAAACGACCTTATATTTTGGCAAATAGCAAACTTGTTAGATAATGATAACTGTACTCTAGAGCAAGATTCAACTTGGTCTGTAAAAGAAAGATAAAATTATGAAGACAAAAGAAATAATACAACGGATTCAATCTCTTTATTCTAAAGGGATAAAATCTGATGATTCGAGATTGTCATCAAGACACATTTATAATAAAGCCTTGACAACTAGGGCTTTTCTTATTGAACAGAAACTGGATAAAAGACAGCCTATTAGTCAGTCTGTATATCAAACTCTTGATTGTGTAGAGCTTATTCCTGCTCTACCTTATGAGTGTCCTTGCCTGCCTGAAGTA
>Ga0070752_1000765_pt1 | contig 24554 bp, 48 predicted proteins | sample VirMetDEL_Aug_30_FD_77440 | JGI IMG/M metagenome (GOLD analysis project Ga0070752, IMG submission 77440) | Aqueous microbial communities from the Delaware River and Bay under freshwater to marine salinity gradient to study organic matter... | ecosystem: Environmental > Aquatic > Marine > Coastal...
ACAGACAAGGAGTTCTACAAGATCTTCAACATCCAAATGGACAAGAAGAACAAAGCTTATAAAAATTCCAACAGGCTGTTGTACAGTCTGCAACTTGGGCTTGAGCCATCTCTTCCGTATAGAATCGGAGAACCTGGTCCCGAGCAGACACGTATGCCAGAGCAATCAAAATACCGTAGGTAATGAGCGACAGAAAGAAACTTAAGGACACCAAGGTGGGCCAATGGCTGGGGAAGAACGCACCCAAAGTATTAGATGCAGTGGGGGATCTTCTCCCAGACCAAGGCGCGTTAGGGGTGGTAAAAAATCTTATTCAAGGTGACCCCGATCTAGAACCATCACAGAAGGCTGAGTTCGCTAGGATGGCTTTCGAGCTAGAGTCTGCTGACCGTGCGTCTGCCAGGAACAGAGAGATCGAAGTTGCCAAGGCTACGGGTAAGCAAGACTGGATGATGTGGGTGACAGGGATCGTAGGATTGCTGTCGTTCATGTTCACTATCTACGCTGTAGTGTACATTGATTCTGTGCGTGAGAACGAACTGTTCATCCACTTGATGGGGATGATTGAAGGTGTAGTGATCGGGAATATCTTTGCGTACTACTACGGTGCGTCTGTAAAGAAAGACAGATAGTGGTAGCTGTCTGCCTATACCCCTTCCCTTGGACACCTAGGGTCAGTACTCTTTGAGAGCCTCCCACAGGAGCATGGGGACTTCGTACTCCTTGAATGTTTCCATGATCAGTTTAGCTAAGTCTTTCTGACCTCGATCATAGCCGTCAGCGTAAGCACGTTGTTCTTCGCTTGAGATAAATTCGTGCAGTGGTTTCATAGTTTCGATGGGTCTGTCAGTCCTCTGTCTACAAAAGAGTCAGCGAGTCGTATCTTGAAGTCGATATCGTGCAACACTATCTTACCCTCTTGTGCTTTCTGCTTTGCCTTCTTGAGTCTAGCTGGGGTAGCCAGAGCAGGGACTGCCTCTAGTATTCTATCTCGGTAGTACGGGTGTTCCCATATCTTGCTCTTGATATTCCCACACAGAAGGACATCCCTGGCTTTGTATCTCTTGTCCACCCTACCGTTCTTAAACTCTATCAGGCTTATGTCGCAGAGGTGGATGCAGTCTCGCATTTGATCTTATTGATGTACTCGTCAATGGCCTTCACCATATCTAAGTTTGAGGAATTGATTTGCTTCATTCGATACATTGCTAGTTCGAACATAGTCATAGCAGAGAAGTCCCCCGCTGAAGTAAAAAGATCTTCCTTCATCTCTCTATTGGTTTAATTGTACTCCCGACAGGATTCGAACCTGTGGCCGTCTGCTTAGAAGGCAGATGCTCTATCCAGCTGAGCTACGGGAGCAAGTAGGGGGCTACTATTCTTCACCCCCTAGCACCGTGTTATTAACACCAATCAATTAGACTTCAACTAGAGGTTAAAAAATAATTGTTTGATTATGCAGGGTCGCCGTTGCAACCCCAGCTTCTTTACTCATCCATCAAGTCCAAGAACCCCTGCCCCACGTTGACATTGATATTCTTGATGGTCTTGTATATCTTGATTGAGTTTTCTTTTGCCTCTTCTCTCTCTTCAGGAGTAGAGTCAATACCCAAGTATGTGTGCATCGACGTATCGAGTTCAAGCAGTTCGTCAATCTTACACTTGTCGCAGATCCGCTGACGAATAATGTTCTTGATCTGTAAATCGATATCTACTTTTTTGTCTCTTCGCATCTTTGCAATACGTCTTTTAATGATCGCCACTTCTTTCTTTCTCTTGACTAGCATGTTCTCGAGTACAGGAAGTGCATTCGTGTTTACAATTTTACAAACCTTATTTCTAATCTCCCAGAAGTCATCTCTAAACTTTAAATCAGCTAGAGCATAGTACTCTACATGCCTAACGTAATGGAGAATAGTGGTGTGGTTTTTACCCATCAACTTACCAATATGCGTTAGCGTTAGGTTGGCCTCCTCTTTCAGGGAGTAGGCTACCGCTGCACGTAGTTGTACGATAGGTCGCTTCCTGGTGACATCTCTTACGTCAACATTCTTCTTCTCGATAACGTACTCGATAATTTCGTTAGCTATCTCTTGATCTGTCATTGAATTGAATTTGCTCACCCGTCACTGGGTGATTGTATTTGTTTGAATAGGTAACTACTTTGTGTGGGAGGGAAAGCAGATCAGTGATCGTCAAGTAGGTGATAACGTCACTCCTATCTTTCCTAGTGTACAACTTCTTGTACGCCTTGCGCTTGGTGACGAACTCTTTCTTTACGTTGTTAGCAACATATTCTCTCAGCACTTCAGAGAGCACCATAACAAACCCACCCATTTCAGGTATGTCGAAAGCTATGTGCGTTGCCTCACCGTAGAGCCAGCCCGTATCACCGTTCACATTCTTGATCTCTAACCAGATCTCATGTGGTGGATTGTTTCCCTTCACATCCACACTGAAACTGTGAGAAGGAAGGTCAACGTAGAAGTCGATGTGTTTCTTCTTGTCATCTTCAGGTGATGACTTGATTGACTCAGGGACAGCACTCAGCCATCTCTGCTCCACAACCCTACCGATCCTGAAGCTTGACTTTATCCTGTCACTTCTCATCCCTACAGGCTTCCTTCAACATATCGATCTCAATCCCCATGCGCTCTTGGAACTTGTCGATCTTGTTGTCTACCACTGCACCAATGGTGATCGGATCACCGTTATCATCGTGCAGCTCTTCGTAAAGGTGCGCCACCAGGGCATGCATCATTCTGCAAGCCTTGGCATAATCCCATGAAAGTTCAAATCTCCCCATCTTTTATTAGTTGTTTAATAGTTTCTACAGCCTCAGCAATCTGTTGCTTATTCTTAACTATAAACAAAGCGGGTGTCGGTGTAACCTCTGACATCTTCAGAAGAAACAACTTCCACCGCATCGGGAAGTCATGGTGTGATGGAAGGTACCCCTTGCACTCGATCACCCAGTTGTGATCCACACCCGTGAAGTCTGGTGTGTACTTTATATCCAAAACAATTTTATTGCTTCGGTCAGATAGATCCTTCCTCTTGGAAGTCATCTTCTTGTACACGCCAGGGTAACGGAACTTTTCTTGAAGTACGTAGACATCTTCTTCGTACTTAAAATCCACCCCCGAACCAGATAACTGATCAGCACATTCTTTTTCAATGCCTGACTTATATCTGCCGAGTCGTCTTTTTGAGGAAGACTTCCTCGGCTGAGTTCTGCCTTTCTTTCTTTTCATTCGAGACAAAGTTCCAGAGTATTTCTGACATACACAATACCTCAAATGTTAAATGATGTTAAATCTAAGACAGGAAATCAGAGTTGGGGTTCAAGGAAAACTTTATCTCCTCCTGTGTATCTGACTGAATATCAATGGGTTGGAAGATTCTTTTCTGTGTCAGCCAACCGTGGAAGCCAGTGTGTGATGAGTTCATCCGCATGCGATAGGGTTCTTCTAGTGGTGTGGGTTGACCACCAGTCTCCACCTCACGCACCTTGCGTACGTGCCATTCGTTCATCGCTCTGACGTTGGGGTCTTGCGATTGAACCTTGCGGTGTATGGTGATGAAGCAGTCTGCCCTGTTGACGAACTTGCCACCACCCTCAGTGTCCTCAGCAAACGGTGCGACAGGTAACCCGTCATCACCCTTGCGTCTCTGCGCCTCAGTAACAGCATGCATGTTTAACCACACAGCTACGTTGTTGTTAGTGCTGAAGTTCAGGAACTCTGATGCAGCCTCGTAGTGGTACTCGTGAGAAGAAAGATTGCTTCCGCGCATATCCAATCGAAGGGAGTTGTACGGGTCAACGAAACAGGCATCGAACTTTTCTTGCCTCATCATCTTCTCCATCATAATTATGATGTCACTGTAAGTGTAGAGATCCTTGTTGTCAATGACAATGAAGTGATCCTTCACCCACTTCCAGGCCAAATCTCTTTCAGCACCAGTCATACTGCTGATCTTTTTGTCAGATGCAAACTCCATGAGCTTCATCTTTACTGACGCAGTCTTGTTCTCTGACGAGTACACCATCCACTTCCAACCGTGCAGGACGGCAGAGTTAACCATCATGTACAATGCAGCAGTGGTCTTACCCACGTTGCTATGCCCGTTGATGATAACGAACTCCCTCTTGTACTTGAAGTACTGGTCCAGGTTATCGTCACCTGTGGTCAAGCCTGTCTCGATCTGACCGTTAGCGTACTTGATGATCCAATCGAGGTCGTCAGAGTCAGACGATATGAATGACATATCCCCATCGTTGATAAGCATCTCACGCTGGATGGCCTTCTCATCATTGATCAGATCCTTGATAGGCATCTGCTTACCTGCTTCAATACCTCGTGCGATAGTAGCGAACGCCTCATCTTCGTTGTCGATGTCACGCTTCAGGATCTCTTTCTTCAGTACACGGATGGCATCATCTTCTTCGATCTGCCCAGCAGCAATATACCCCCCGCAAAGGGTGGCTGCTTTGAGTAGCTGCGTGTGCTTCTCCCCATCCCTTGCTCTGCGTATCATCAGCGCAGCGATGTTGACCTTCATGTAGTTGGTCTCGGCATCTCGTGACTGGATGATTTGGTTCTGCTCTGCTTGCTCAGTGTAGAACGCCCCGAACTTTACTGAGTCATCCTTGATGATGATGTCAGGGTCATACGACTCGTAACAGGCGCGTGATACGTTCACACCTGTGGGGTCGAGCACAAGGCTGTACACATCCGTGAAGTACCGTTCAAGCGCACGGTAATGGTCTTTGTGTCGCTCAGGATTGGTGACACGCACCAGTGCTTTCACACCGTTACCACTAGGGGATACCCAGCAGGAGTGTATGAAGCTATCCATAGCCAGGGCATCCTTCACACCTTGCACATCGTCGAGCTTGTCGAAGTCGCATACGATGAAGCCGCTGTGCTGGACAAGGGCAGAGTCTTCTCTAGATGAAAACTCCCCACTGAATAATACAGCAGGGAGGATCTTCTTTATTTCTTTATCACCAGTTCGAAGTTTCCCAATAGATGTGCTCGAGTTGCCCTCTTTGATTCTCTTCAGTGCTGACTCCAAGGGTATCTGATGTACCTCTGTTGTCTTGTAGATGTTTTCTAGGATCGTTACTTGCATCGTTCAATTTGTTTTGTTGTATCATATCTATCTTTTCTTCATACCACCGCGCCTTCTTGATGTCATCCTGCGCTGTGCTGTTGGGTTTCTTACCAGCCCTCATGCGATACTTGAAAGCATTTAGCTGGCAGAAGTTGATGTATGCTTCCAGTCCATAGCAATCTATCATCATCTCCCATACTTCTTTACCCCCGCTCTTGTAGTGGTTGGGGTTTATGTAATCGTAACTCATAGTCTAAAGGAAATAGAAGGGGGCCGTAGCCCCCCTCTCATCAAAACAAAACAAATGAACTACCTAGAACGGAAGGTCGGTCTCTTTCTCAGCCGCCTTCTTAGCTCTGGCTTCCTTAGCGCCTTCGGAGTTGGGATCCCACACACGGATGTGTGACTTACCACTCTTAGACATGAATGGGGTGATGTATACATTACCACCCTCACCTTTATCATCAACACGGGTTGCGTACTTGTCTGCGATATCACGCAGCTCAGTAGCTTTGATCTTTAGCTTCCAGCTTTGGAGGCTACCATCATCTTTGAATGTAGGTTCTTCTGCCCAACCTACCAGGACACTGTCACTCTTGATCTCTGACATAACTATAATTTTAACAGTTTATAAATGATGTAGATAGAAAATAAAATCTTTAACGTCCAGAATTCGTGGAACCAATGTCTCTTAGACTTCGAACTCTGCATAGTACTTGCTTGTAGACTTCTTACCACTCAGCCACTTCTTGATACGAGAAACAGCATCGTGGAACTTCATCTCCCCACTGAATAGGGTCTTGTCTGTACACTTCACATCGGCAGGGTAGTAAGGGTAGGACTTCTCTTGGACAAGCCAGTAGAAATCGTTGATACCAAACACCGTGGTGTAGATGTAGGCTTGTATGTCGTACGAGAACGTACCCACATCTCTACCAAAAGAGTTGATGCTTCGCGTTGACTTGCTGTCCACAATGAAAGAAGGGTGGAGACAATCTAAGAAGCCTTTTACAGGGACACCGTCTAGGTCTATATTAAATTCCACTTGCACATCACCCAAACCGATGCGCGTGTAATACAGTCCAGTATCCTTCAGTCTCTCGACCATCTCCACCGCCTTCTTGTGGTCTGCATCAAGTACGATCTCTTTGTCAGAGTTCATGTCTTCGAACTCCTTGAGTCTGTCCTTGTATACCTTAGTTAGCTTTGGGTTCTTTGAGTTGATACCCTCGCACAGACTTTCTTCTGATGCGATAGCATATCTATTTAGTAGCTTGTCGGGTTCAAGAAGAACCGTATCGTACAACCCACCAAAGGTGAGTGCCTCTGACTTCTTCTTTAGTTGACCCCTCATGTACATCTCCCACAGACGCATGTCTCCGAGAGCGTACTTAAGAGAGGAGTAAGAGAGGTGAGGTTTACCCACCTTCTCTTGAAGCTCTTCTCTCATACTCATCACAGGAACTTATTAAGTGCTGCAACTTGGTTCTCGCTGAATGTCTCACCGTACTTGGTAAGTACAGCATCAAGAGCTTTCTTTCGCTCAGGCTTGGCTACACTCTTCATGTAGGTGATGGCATCTTGGAACTTATCGTCTTGCACTTCCTTCTTCGCTGTGCTGATCTCTTGCTTGAATGTTTTCGGAGTAGCATTCTGCTGCGCGATGGCAGTCTCAACCTCGTTGGCCGAGGCGATGCTAGTGTCGATCCCAATACCCAACATAGCCAATGCACGACCTACTGCTGAGGTCTCGCAGTTCTCTACGTAGCTGGTTTTGTTGATCATACCGTTGGACTTGCTCTCATGGGCGTGACCCTGGGCCACAACCAATCCGTCTGCGTTAGCAATGGTGCATCGGCAGAGGGCTTCGTCAGCGGTAAGCATTGGGAACTCTGTCTGGATTGACCAGTTCTTGTACTGATCCTCTTGACGGAAGAACTTGATACGCTCGTTTACTTCGACGTAGTCCTTCCCCTTGATCTTGGTGGTCTTGAACTTGTATGTACTCATGTATACTGAATTAAAATGGATTACAAAGATACGAAATCCCTATCGTTTCCGCAAGGGTTTCAATACATTTATCGGTTCCTTTCCGTGATTGAGCAGCCATTTGTCGAGCATAATCGCTGCTTCACGGGGTGAATCGTACTTTTCGTGGACACTTGATGACAGCCCATCAACTGTCTTGCTGATGTAGTAGTGATGCTCACCGTTGTATAGGTTCCGCTTTCGAACCCCATCAAACTCTGTCGATTCTGTGGATCTTACGTTATAGTTTTTCATCTTGTTGCTCTATGGCCTTCGTGTGTCATTGTATTATTTTAGTAGCCAGTGTGGGAAGAACTGCTTCGCTGCCAGTACTGCGATAGCGATCGCTACAATCGCCCCGAGGGTACATACGAACCCCCACACTAAACCGTTTTCAAATGCATGCTTTTGGATCTGAGTTACTTCCTTCACTTGATCCTCTGTAAAGTTCAATGGGTCGATCATACCTTAGGGGTTTTGCGGTAATTCTCATCCCACTTCGTCCAGTAGTGGCGGTGCTGCTGCACACACATCACGGCTGCGAAGATTGCGCCAAGCCAGAAGTACGGTTGGTTAGTAGCCACGCCCTCGACGACCATCATGATCATCAGTACAGGGGTGACAAGGATGTTAATGAGCCTAGCCCAAGGCTTGCTCTGACGGAGTAAGTACTCCCAGTAAGTATCAAACTGTTTCATCTGTCTATTGGTTTAATAGGTTTATTTCTGAACCGTTGTGGTGTTGCAGCCAGTCGAACAGCGAACCGTTGTTCAGTGACTCGTTGTAGTGATCCCAACTCTTGTGAACAAACTCACTGGTGTTAGGTGATAGATCCCAGCCTATAGCTGCTGCGAACTCTTCCATCGAACCCCAGGTCTTGGGGCTGAAGGGGATGTTGTCTCGTAGGTCTTTAGTGCGTCCCATGTTATACTAGATTTTGAATCGCTTTCATAATGAGGGTCACCTCATCTTCTGTGCAGTACCCTTGAACATCGTTGTGATCTGCGTCTTCGGCAATAGTAACGGACGTAGTGCCACGTTCAAGGTATACGCAGCCTAGCTTGCCGTCCAAATTGATGAAGCCAACCTCGTAGGGTGCGAACTCTGAGGTGTGGAACCAATCGGCTCCTGTGACAACTGACACGGCTCGTTCGTTGTCAAAGAAAGCGTATGCTTGTTTGCCTCCGAACGGATGCGGCTCGAATGTCAAGTCTTTGAACGTCTTCATAATGTTGTGTTAGTAGCACAAGATAAGTTGGGGTAGTACCACAACTATCCGATGCTAGTCGAATTGAAAATTAATTTGCCCTTCAGTTTCTGTCCTCTCGTTGAGGTCGTTTGTCCCACAGAAACCATTGCACTCAAACAGAGGCTGCACCTTGCGCTCGGGCATATCGTCAAGGCACTTGTATTCAGGATAGTCGGGGTGCTTCCGAAGGAACACTAAGGTTCTGCCACTTTCTTTCGCGGCCTTACTCTGATCCTTTAGCATTGTTACGGGCTTGCCTCGCATAGCTGTGAGCTTGTGCTCCACGTTAGACATCTCCTCGAACTTGTCGGGGAAGTCTCTCCTCATCTTCTGCCAGTAACCAATACCACCCTGAACGCAACCCGTTCCAAAACAGTTGTTGTTCTTGAACCCCATCTCATACATGATTGGGATCTTCAGTCCAGCATCTTGTACAATCTTGATGCAGTCCTTCTTGTTGAGACCGTACATAAGTAGCGGGTAGATCGGCTTCGCTGCTGGATGATTCATCGTCAGGCTGAGTCCTCGATTGAATTCTTTCTTCTCGAACTCGAACCCAAACACTTGGTGTGTGAACTCGTTATCTCTTTGCCAAGCCTCTCTAACTGATCGCTTCAGTTCAGTGCTGCATATAGCACCGTGAGCTACGTTCAGGCTCTTGTACTTCTCCCACACATCTTGAATCTTCGAGTACTTATCGCCGATGCCGCTGATGGTTTCGATTTCAATACCGTACCACTCACTGCAATCCACCTTGAATCGATAGGTATCTTCGTGCTCGTTGTGTGTGTCGATCATCACAACCCTGCACCTCTCCTTACCGTATATCTCTATGGCTTTCTTGCAGGCGACAGCGGAGGTAATCCCTCCGCTCCACCAGCATACTATGTCTCTATTCATAATTGCAATTTAGTCATTCTTCTTCCTTAAGCATGTTTAGTTCTTTTTTCGAGAAAGTCCATGATCTTATCTGCCATCACTTCGGCTTGGCCTTGGTTCATACTAACCTCAACCTCACCCTCTACGTCTGAAACAGTAATGTCACAGCCGCTGCAATCGACCTGCATGTCTGATGGGAATTGGATGTATACCGACTCGCACCAGTAGTCAGACTCAAGTATCTCTTGGATATCTGTTCGAAGCTCTACGTCATTGAAGTCCAGCTGAGGCTCTGCCTCTTGATGCTTTCTAAGCAGTTCCTCCTGAATACAGGCCACCTCTGCCTTACACTTGGCAATCAAGTCAGTGTTACCGAACAGGTTGGTGAAGTGCGCTAACAGGTGGGGGATGTGGACGAATTGTGCTTTCGGTTTGCCGTTTTGTGTTGGATTTTCAAACGCTGCTCGGTCTTCTGGTGAAAGCGAATCGCTTTTGATGACGATCTTTTCGTTGATTCGTGATGAGTTGTCCATTAGTCTACGATTAGTTTGATGATTGATTTGAATTGTTCGTTGGTGATTACCTTGCGGTCAACAAGGTCACCGATCTCTTTGATCGCTACCCAAGTATCTACCGTAGCAATCTTGGACACTGGCTTGCGTGGTTCTTGCTCAACAGCAATAGCCTGCCATACATACACGCATGGGTTGCCGTTCTCCACTCTGCTCAGGTTGTAGTTGAAGTTTCCGTTGTGTAGGTATTTGAAGGTGTACTTCTTGCACCCTTTATCGGACACCCACTTTGCAGCCTCCCGCTTCTCCATGAGATTTGTTGTAGGCTTGGTTTTGAAAACATCCCCGACATTGAGGTCGTCGAGTTTAACCTTCTTGAATTTGTACTTAGTCTGTGACATTTGAATTGTTTTGAATTGTTATTGTTTGTTTGATTCTACCAGCTTGCCTGATAGATAAAGTAGTCGTCTTCTGTTTTGTCTTCGAAGTTGATTGTGTCTGTTAGCATTCGGACGGTCGCTTTTAGATCATCCCAATAGCACTCGTCCACTACGGTTGGGCCAAAGAAGAACCCACTCTTAGGGGGTAGCACCTCTAGTGCTTTCTTCTCGTCTTTGCTTTCAAGTAGCGACTCGCATAGCTGCACTAACCCGAGTAGTTCTGCTCGGTGTACTGCAATCGGCTGGCACTCGTCCACACCTTTTGCGAATGTATCCACGATGTACCCGTGGATTTGGTTTGCTTTGCGCCAGTACGCTAGGTCTTTACTGGTGTCAGTGGCTCGTGTGAGATACATATCTAATCCCATATCTATTTTAGTTTACTGATTAACAATTCTTTTGCCCGCATGGATTCATGCAGACTGCGTGCGCCGATGTGGAACCGTACAGTCATGTTGTCGGGGAAGTCCCAACCTTCTTTCCAATCGTACACCGTAACGAAATGCTTAGGTGCTTCACCTACAGGGTCGGATGGATCGATGTACTCAAGCGCCCACTCTCGTGTTACCTTGCTGTCGCTAGGGTCTCGGTGTGATGGTGGGCCGAGGACTTCAGCCAGCCTGTTTGTTGATGCGGTGATCGTCACGTTGTGGAACGATGTACCGCTGTGTTGCCAATCTGTTTTCTTAATCATTGGTTATGTATTTTCCTTGATATCCAAGGGGGTGTTCAGTTTCAGGGAGAAAAGCTATGAGGTTGTCGGTTGGTGTATATCGGAGTAACTCGGCTATCGCTGAGTAATCACCGTATATCACATCCAATTTGATGTGTTCGATCACATCGTCAATGATCCTCTCTTTTGTTTTTTCCTTATCCATCTTTTGTCAGTTTAAAAATGTTGATCGTAAATCCATTTGCTCTTTCATCTCCGCGCAAGCTTGGTCGAAGCTAAGGTCAGAGGATGACGATGCATCCATGATCACTTGCATAAACTCTTGGCTGTCGTATGATGACATATAGTACCACTGCCAGAGGAAGTAGCGCTCAAGTATTGATAGGTCTTTCATACTCGCTGAGTGTATATAGTGACACCATCGTCGTTGTCGGGATTGATATACCACATAGCCCCTCCGTCATTGCCCTCATCGTCTCGCATGGGTATCAGTAGGCAGCCGTTCGATAACTGGATGGCTAGTGGTGAGCTATACCAGTCTTGCATTTTGCACTCTTGAGGGGTTAGGTATCGTATGAGTTCAATCTTAGTACCGATCAAAGATTTCCATGATGCGGGTACTGTAAAGGATTCTTTCTGTTTAGATTTTTCCATCGTTATTTGTTTTGAGATGTTTAACTCCAACGGTTGCGGATAGTGACCCACACTGTAGCTTGCAGTACGTATGCAGGTACACCGATCTGTCGTGCAACCTTTATGGTTTGTTCTTGTATAACTCTGTATTGCTTTGGCGTGACGGACTCACGGCATCGCTTGGACTTCTTGCTCATCGTTTGACAGGCTCGTAAGTGCCACTTGTCGATGGTCACGAAGTTATCATCCAGCTCCCCCACATTGCGGGCAAAGGCGTACGTCTTAGGTGACTGCCGCAGTATCTTTGCATCGCCCATAGCAATCGAGAATGCCTTGCGTTTGTTTGAGCTGTAGGTGCAGACCTTGATGTCGTCAGGTCCAAGCCCCGCCTTGATGGCTTCGAAGACTTGGATGGTGTCGTACTTGTTGCGCTCCCACTTGTTGTTGGGGGATAGGGCAGAGATAACACCTGCCGCAACCTCTCGGCTGACGTTGTACTTTACTGACAACTCACGGGCGAAGTCCTGCGCTTCTTTGTACCAGACTCTGCCCTGCTCTTTCTCGCAGGCGGTGGACTCATCCCACCACCCACGTACGTTCTTACGTATTTTCTTTTCAACCATAGTTCTCTTCGTATATTTCCGCTGCCATGTCTTGCAGTTGTTTGAGAGTAAATACATCGATGATGTTGCCGAATCTCCAGCCGTGTCCATCAATGACAAACACTTCTTCAATCACTACGTGCTCAGGCACGCCAGGTGTGAGGTCATCACCAACTTCCTCCTTGACCAAATGCCAAGTGCATTCTAGTTCTAGTTCTCTGTACATAGCTTACCAATTGTTAGAGCAAGGTTGCTCGTTACGATGCTGATGCATCCAGCTATTCGATTCACTGTATACTTTGCTCGACGAACCGCACGAGCTGAGTGCGAGGATGATGATCACACCTGCGACCAACACCACTACTTTCGGGTTTAGATATTTCACTTTGCTTGTATTTGTTTCATTACTTTGTCAATCTCTTCTCTTGATTGCCAGCCTGCTACATCTCGCTCGTGGTGGGATAGGAAAAACTCTTTGGTTACCCAGCTCCCGCCCACGCCAAAGATTGCGATCTCAAAGGATTTATACTTGCTGCTGTCCAAGTCACTCTCTCGTGGTGTGCAGTAATACCCCTTGCCTGCGACTACGCTAATTGAATAGCCGTTATCGAATTGCATTTTTGCGTGTTTCCCTTGCCCCATTGCACCCATGTCCAAGGCATCGAATTCTAAGTCTTTGAATGTTTTCACCTGTAAAGTATTCGCACGATTTGCTTTGTTGCCATGCCCGTGCTGCACGAAAAACCCCCTGCAAGCATTTGCCTGAGGGGGATAAAGTCAAGGAATGTCGTAGAAAGATTGCGTGTTACCAATTACACTACAGGACGCTACACAGTATTTTATAACCTCACACATCCTGAAGGGATTCGAACCTCATATTTCAATACATTCTACTATCCAAGTCCAGCCCTTAATTCCCACCGCTTCCATCGCTGGCAGTCCACGGTATCGGGTGCGAGGAACACACCTATTGTATAACTCTAAGTTCCTCAACCTTAGAGTGGGTTTACATACATACTCCAAGCACTGCACCTGCTAACAGCAGCAGCACTATTACTACATTGAATAACGCATCCTCTGCGTACTGATCTAACTCTGGCTTTGTTTTCATCCTTCTATAGTTACGCTTTCGTAAAAGAATCCTTGGTGTTTGCATTGCTCAGGCTCTACTCCGTCATAGTAGTAACCGCACTCGGTCAGGCTTGGCGAGATGAATGCCTTGCCGCTGAAGGCCAGTTCGATCCCAGCCGTGCGATTGCCCACACCTCCGTTCATCTCATCGAGCAGAACGTAGTAGTCCTTACCCCCGAATACTCCGTACCCATCGTAGTCAGACTCCTCCCATCGATTGCCTTTGTTGTCTGTCATTACGACTCGGAATGTGGGGCGACCTGAATGCTTGTTGCATATGCTACGCCCTGTGTCCTGTGTTTTCCAAGAGAAAAATCCCATGGCTATTTGTTTTGAAGTTTACACGATTCGCGTTTTGCCATGCTCGTGTCTGCACGAAAAACCCCCGCACACAATTTGCATACGGGGGATATGTTACCGCTGGATGGTAATTTTTTTTTAGTTCGCTTCTGCAACCTCTGTTGCTTCGATAGCCAACATATTCTGCTGGAAGTCATCGTGATCGATCACCTCAAGCTTGTTGTTGATCATGTACTCAGCGCTAGTCCACATATGGTTTACCCATCGACGCTGTGCCTTGCCTGTGTGTCCGTACTTGAAACGGTTGACAACTACGCGGTCGCAGCGTCCGAGGTCCAGCACCTGCTCACCTTTGGTCATTTCGAAAATAAGCGGGAGACGGCAATTGATAACCTTTGCCCCCACTTTGTTGTACATACGAACCCGCTTGATGAAATCCCACGATGCCGTGAAGAACGCTTTACGCGCTGCTGTACGGCCGTCGATTTCAAACTTAAACTTGAGTTCGTTGATGCGCTGTCCCGCATCGTCTACTTGATAAAAATTGCAAGAAATTTGCATAACTGTTTGTTTTGAAGTTTGGAAGGTGCGCGGGAATCGAACCCGCTTGCTTTGTTAGTTTTCACCCCTAACGCCACGCCCATGCGCTTTCGCGCATTGCTACACCTTGCCAAAGGTGTTGAGTTCGTAGACCCCTGCTGTCACATTGTCTCAGCATCGCTACCCCCGAAAGCTGCTAGAGGGTGTCGGCAATGCCGCGCAAGTACGTACATCGGTGCTTATTGCCGCGTACGTAGGCGCTTTTACTTTCTTATTACGCCGTTTGTGCTTCTACCTATACTCACTACGTCAAAGAGTCGAAAGGCTCTCCCCGTGTCTAGCGCCTAATCTCTAGACTTTAACCAAAGCGCACCGTGTGCGAAGGCATGGGCGGGGTTCCTTTGCCGAATGTCGGAGACTGTCAAGGCCCGTTAGCCTTTCTCCCTTTCGGACACTGCAAACATGGGGAGGAACTTTGGAACGCCCCTAAAAAACTCGTCGGTTGGTAGGGATGTGTCGACGACTGGTAGGTATTTATCGATAAGCGGTAAAATCGGGGAGATCCCCGTCAAAGTATAAGCAACCGCACACACGCAGGATACCTTGACGCGCACACACGCGCGCGCGAAAGCCAGCGCTAAAAATATTAGATGCTAAAAATCTTAGCAGGAAAAAAGCTAACAGAATTAGCACACTAACACAACTATCAAAACAGCCCGCAACCTCAGTGTTTATAGGCTTTTCGACGATCTCAAAAAAGTAATACCACTATACCAGCGAGGGCAGAAAGTCCAAGGAAACGCCCTTAAAATGCCCCAGAAAAGTTTTCGATATATGCAAGCAAAACGGCAATAAGTTATTCACAAGTTATTAACGGGGGTGTCATTGTCCCCCCTCCCCTAATAGACAACCGCGCGCGCACGTACGTATAGACAAATTCCAGGAGCTGTGCAAGCAAAAAGCTAAAAAGTTTTCAACAAATTATCAACACACATAGGGGGGTAGTGTACAATATACACTTAGGTCAGCGTTTGGCAGCGCTGTAAACTATATATAATCCCCACCCCATACAATACTCTGCGATTTCTAAACCCCTTAACCCCCTAACAATCAACCAGTTGCGTCATCTACTTAAAGTATTACTTTAACCCTTGACTTTGCAAAAAAAAAGTAGTAACTTTGCTACCGAATTACGACCACATTAGGCGAGTGAGTCACATATTGTGGCAGCATTAGTGTTTTTGAGTTGAAGTAAGACTCAAATAATTGATGTGGCGAGTTCAAGTAGTATCACAGGCACATTGTGCGCTAAATTTTCTTATACATGTCAGAAAAAAAACACACTCAGCAAGACTGGGGAGGAGAAGAAATTGCTTTTCTCAACCAAGACAAACTCAAATCAATGGATGATAAAATAAAGAGCGGGGAGATTACTTGCAATATTGATTCACCAGAAGATTGTGAGTCATGTAGTGGGTAGATGTGTGTATATTTGCGATATGAATGTTAAGAAGTTTGATAACGGAGGTAGAACGCAGAGGCAGAGACAATTAGATAGGTTGGCTAGGCGCTTTGAAAGGCGACAACCTAAAGAGTTTACTCGTCTAGGTCCGTTGAGCTTTCTCCCTTCTATGAATATCCCAATCCCAGGGTCAGCTCAAGGTCAATTTCCAGCAAACCAAAACAGAATCTTTGTAGAAGCAGACTCAGACCCATCAGTTGAGTACCATGAGCGACTTCATGCAGCACAATACAGTAAGCTTGGTAGATTCTTGGGTGATCCATCAAACCCTGAAAAGGGCAGGATTCAAGATCCTGTGCTTCGAAAGGGGTATAAGTACCTAAGTGACTTGTACTCTGGCCCTGAACCAGACTTTGATAAGTATGACACTCAAGAAGAAGCGTTTAGAGCTGCTGGTTTAACGGATGAGAATAACATTATGACCGAGACAGGGGCGGGGTACTTTGTAACAAGATCCCCACGAGACTTTGAGGCTGTTATTAAATCTGGTTTGAAAAGCTTTTACGATGCAGGAGCAAATGTAAAACAGATTGCTGCGGGTAGTTCTTTCGAGGATATGGTTGGGTTTATTAATCAGAATAAAAATACTTCTAACAATGCCAGAGGGTTGGCAAAGTATGCTAACTACCTTTCTAAAGAAGGGAGTGACGAGCAGAAGAAAGTATTTATGGATCTGCTAGAAACTGAATACGGGTATTGATGAAGTCTAAAAAGAAAAATTTTGGTTCTGGTAAAATGTCTGTGCGAAAAAAGATGGAGCACGGGGGGCTGCATACTGATCCGACTGAACCTACAAGAGCTGACTCTTTAGATCTTTATAATAATGCTTTGCTAGTTAAAGATTATTATACGGGTAGAGGAACCTACAAGTGGGATCTTATTGAAAATCTCGACCACGCGGGTGGAATCCACCTCAGAAATTTTAAACGTCAAAGAGAGTTCTTGGAAAAAAAGTATGGAGATCCTGATAAAATTTTAGACGCATTTCCTAAAAACAGAGCATTAAAAGAACTTGAAGAAAAATATGGTTCTTATGAAGATACTTCAATAGGTGAAATTATAGATGCAAGTTTTAGGGGGAGGGATATGTATGAACCTATAGACCAATATAGATTTAAGCGAAGGGAGAGTTTTGCCGTTGTAATTGACGATAATGCCCCCATGCAGTTATTTGATACTAGAATAAGTCCTACACAATATTTAAGAGGAGAAAATATTAAAGAGGGCGATATAATGCGTGGAGATAAAGTTGAATTTTATGGATACGATCCAATTGCTGTAGCTCCTGCGGATGAACTTACACATGATCAACTAATAGAGCGTGTTAAAAAGTATGGCAATAGTGGTGTACCTATAGGGTATCAAGATCCTAATAAACCTGGGTATGGCGTGCAAAGCTCTCAGTCTTCCCCTACCCCATCTCGACCTCGCATAGAAATTGATAAAATGCCACCGTTGGACTTTAGTATTGATCTACCTACAACACTACAACCAATAGAACGTCCTGAAGGGGATAGGTTGATTGATACTCAAGATATCTATAGAACTCCCCTATCTAATAGAAACAATGTTAGAGGAGATGAGCAATCTTTGGACCAAGTTGGAGAAAGAAGAGTATACGAGCGACCTGACGGAACAAGGTATACGTCTGTAGATAGGTTCTCCCCTGAAATGATTCGACAGCTTAGAAGGCTTCAACGAGAAAGAGAAAGAGGTACTGTTACATTTTAAGCGTTATGAAAGTAAAGAAAAGTAAAGTAGATAATAAGATCTCTATTCTGGTTGGTGAAGGATACCCACGCAAACAAGCAGTGGCTATTGCTTTAGCTATGGAGCAAAAGGGTAAGCTACAACAAGGTGGACAAATCCCTGAAGAAAAACCTGTGGCAAATGCAGAAGACTTTATCGATTACATCAATGCAACTAGAGTTCCAGAAGGTGTAGACTTTGACTTTAGAAACGTGATGAATATGATTGCTCACCACGAAAGTATGGGTACTATGGACCCTAAGTTGAAACAACGTGGTGGTGGACCTGGTAGAGGTTTATATCAGATTGAACCAGCTAGGTTTGAGACGATGAAGACTAGGGTTAGAAAGGTTTCTGAGATTCTTGGCTATTCTGTACCTGACTTTATTAATGACGAGTCTCTTAAAGTTGATGATCTAACTAGAGAGCAACAGGATCTTCTTATGGTGGCAGATATGATTCAAGGACCGCATAAAAATCCAGATTTAGTTTCTGGTAAGATGAGTCTTCAAGATTATTGGGCTAACTACCACTGGTCGGGTCCAAGTGCAGAAAGAGCAGATAGAATCAGAGCTTTTAATGAAAGTATGACTACTTATGATGGCCCACCGCTTTTTGGAGGGGGTGATAAGTTACCTGGTGTAGATTCTTCATTCTTTGGTTTTTTCCCTACCCAGCAAGAACTTGACAGTGCAGGTGTGTCTTTGACAAGAAAACCTACTACAATAAGTCCAGTTCCTAAATTTTAATAGTATTATATTTGCAGCATGGCTGATCTGACAGTAACAATTACAGAAAGCGTTACGCTTAATAACAAGAATCACGGTGCTACTAACGTAGAGACAATCTCTAGTGTTACTCAAGTAGACCACCGTATTATGACCGCTACTACAGCGGAGCATTCAATTGTATTGTTTGATTCAACAATTGCTGCGGGTCAGTTTGTTGACGGCAGTGTTAAGTACTTGAGAGTAACTAACTTGGATGCGTCTGAGTTTGCAACTCTTAGAGTGCTTGGTAATAGTGAAGAATATTTCGTCAAGCTCGAAGCTGGCGATAGTTTTATTTTAGGGAACAGCCTTATGGATGCCAATGCTACTGGTAGCCAATCTGCTTCTCTAGCAAATATCGATTCAATCAAGGCAGATGCCAATTCAGGTACTGTTCAATTAGAAGTATTTATAGCACAGTAATATGTATCACGGAAATAACGAAAAAAAGATGCCTGGTGGTGGCATGATGCCCAAAAGAGACCAAATGTTTCAAGAGGGTGGCGCTATGCGTTTTAACCCACCTAAAGGAGACATGGCAAGAGAAATGGCTTCTCAACAAGGTGGTGGTGATGAAGCTGCTATGGCGGCGCAAGAACAAATGCAAATGTTTGTAGATATTGTTCGCCAAATCCCAGCAGAACAAGCAGCACAACTTATTGCTAGAATCAACCAGCAACTGATGGAAATGTTGCAGGGTGGTCAGCGTTAATGAGACTTGTAAAGTCTACATATCAAGACGGTGGGCTTTTTGATAAAGGCAGAAGGCTAAGAAGAAGAGCTGGGAGACAGCAGCAAAGGCTTTACCGTATGATCGGTGATGATCCATCTAAGATGGAAAAATATGCTGAAGCTTTTGAGGGTAGTGAGTTTGAGCAGCCGATTGAAGAAAAAGCTATGTTTGACTTTGATCTTAGCGGTATTGATTTAATGCCATCTAATGATGGATGCCCACCAGGGCAATCTAGAGGAATAACTGGTAGTTGCGAGTCTGACAATCTTAAAGCAGAAAAAAGCGAAGTCGTAGTTATGCCTGCATTTAATCCTACTAGGTCTAGATATAATCTTAGAACAGTAGGTGATCCTCAAAAAGAAAGGGAGTTAGCTGATAAGATTTTGCAAAATTTAGCTGAAGCTAGAAGGCTAGAACAACCCCTTGGAAAATTTTCTAACCCAAGATTTCTTTAATGGATTACAATAAAATGATCGAGTCCTTGTGGACCACAGTACAACTTATCGGATGGACAATTGTCGGGTTTGTTGTTTCAGTTGTTTACTTGGTTGTACAAATCCCCGCATACATTTTTATGATTATCGGGGGGTGGATTGCTAACGGAGTAAAAGCTATTAAGACAAAAGTATATTCACTACTCTCAGTTAGAGTACTTAAAAAGAAAGATGAAAGCAATTAAGAAAGACAAAGACAAGAAGTCTAAAAGACGCTCTAAACGAGAGGATCGTCGTGAAGAAAGATCTAAACGAAAAGACATGTCTTTTGATATGAAAACTTTGCGTGGTATTAAGTTTGCTTACGGAGGTAAGGTTTACGCTAAAGCAGGGACTATGATTCCAGAGATGGCAAAAGATCCAGGATTGCTTGCTCAAATGAGAAAAGAAGTAGAAAAAGCTAGTAAGTAGTGAAAGCGAAAAAGTCTGATCCAAAAGAAGGTACTGGTAAAAAACCAAAGGGTTCTGGGAGAAGACTGTATACGGACGAAAATCCTAAAGATACTGTTCGTATAAAGTTTGCTACAGTGCAGGATGCTAAAGATACTGTAGAGAAAGTAAAGAGACTGAAGAAACCTTTTGCTAGAAAGATACAGATACTGACTGTATTAGAGCAAAGAGCTAAGGTTGCTAAAAAACTAAAGCAGGCTGCGATAGCAAAAAAAGGTAAGGAGCAGATTAGGAAGATGCACAATAAAGATTAGTTCATCATCTTATAGACTTTTTTGACTAACTTTCTTCCCTTCGGGGTCAGGGCGTATCTTGTTCGGTACGCCCATTTTGATTCTTCACGAAATATATGATCAGCCATTGTCTGCGATGGTGAGAGCTTTGGGAAGTGCTTGTACATGTACCCAGACTTTGTCAACGGATATACATGTCTGTTGGCGATGTTTTGCCTACTGAAGTTTAATTCTTTGGAGGCGTAGTCTAGAGTAAAGAACTCTAAGTCGTAAGCCCACAGCATAACCTCTACATCTGAGAAAGATACATCGAAGTCTGCCTGAACAATCTGCTTTACCCTCTTGATGTTTTTTAAATAGTTGTTGTCAACAAGTGATTTGCTTCTCTTGGCAAACTCACGGAACATCTTTTTCTTGTCCCTCCGCATTTTCGTATATTTGATTAAAATCTATTTTATGGACGACAACCTCCAATTCTTCAAAGAACTCAAGCTTATCGCTGTAAAGTTAGAGAACTTACTTGATAAGCACGATGTCAGAGAAAAGGCTGTATCTATTTTTTCTGTCGGGTTGATCGAAGAGATCGATGAGGATAGAGCAAAAATGAGAGTGATGCATACGTTTAATATCTGCGATGAATCAGAGATTGACGAGTTGTGTGAGCTTGTTAAGGAGGAGTTTAAAAAACAGAAGGACCAGTCTGACAATGGATACGACGAAGACCTTGGTTTCTTTTTGAATTGACATGAATCAACAAGACGGACTGATTAGAAAGATCATCCTTGGGAGAGATCCGAAAGATGGTATGGCCTACTATGTGGGTATGAGAGCGGGTAGCGGTGAGGTATCTGCTATTCTCAAAGATGAATACTACGAACATAAAACTGGTGGGGATAGGTACATTGTATACCTCCAGACGGATGATGGGGTTGTACCTTGGAAGTCTGTAGAAAATATGCCCTGTACTATAGAATACGATTTAAAGTTCTGATGACTAGAAATAATCTAACTACTGACGGATCTGAGTTTGTTTTACCAAACGGAACTCCATACACTGGTTTGTATCATGTGCATGTTGATTCTGGTGCAATGGTTGGACCTCGTCATTCGACAGTTAGTCATTCTACTTTAATTCCTGTAAATGATGAAGCTGCTCAAAAGGTTGCTTCTATTCAAGCCGAGTTAAGAGCCGATCAATTAAGGCAAAGTAAAATTCAATCAATATCGTCAACCCCCACTGTTATATCTTCATCTAGCGTATCTGCCTCAGGTGGTGGCGGTGGTGGTGGCGGCTACTAATTAAAATGAAAACTTTAGATCTGTTTATCGTTGAGCTGGAATCCCAGACCAATGATACCATTAAGACCGAAAGCGGTTTAGAACTTTACATTGACACAAAGTTCAATCAGTTTGAACACAGAGTAACAGAAGGCCCAATAGTAGCTTCCCCTGGTAAATACAATACTGGGGCAAAGGCTGGGGATACTCTGTACTTTCACCACTTAGTTGTTATGAACGAAGGTCAAGTCTTGACTGGGAATGACAAGCACTACTTAGTTCGTTATGACGACGAGCATACTATCAACAATCAAGCTATCGCATACAAGTGCAAAGACACAGGTGAGGTACATCCTCTCGCTGGGTGGGTGCTGCTTACTAGCGTAGAAGAAGAGAGCGATGTACAGTCTGACTCTATCGAACTTGTAGAGCTTGAAGAAAGACTCCCAAGGAAAGGGAGAGTAGCTTTCGATACGCCTTGGGGTGAATACCTAGGCGTTAAGAAAGACGATATCGTTGGGTTCAAAGAGAACAGAGATTACCGCATCACTATTGACGAGGTAGAGTACTACCGTGTTCGAGCAATCGATTTGCTGTATGTCGAGGAAGAAGTTCACAACGATTGATGCAGCCGAAAGGTTGATGGGGAGTATGGAGGAGGCTATCAACAACATGATTACCGAGATCCGTAAACCTGTAGACCCTGAGATAAACGGGTCAGCTAGAAAAGCAGAATTACAATCTATTAAACAAACTGCCATTGACTGTAAGGAGTTGCTTGTCGAAAGACAAAAGCTCGAGCAGATGGTAAAGGATCTTAAGTCTGGCACATTTGACGGTGAGAAAGACGGGGACTTTAGCAGTGGATGGGCAGAGCGAAATGCAAAAAAATGAAACTGATTCTATCTATTCTTATCGTTGTCTTTTGCAGCGGATGCTACACTACTAGACAGTTTGAACCAGTAAAGTTTCCAGGAACGGGTCACCTTGATTGTGACTGCATGAAAAAGAAGAAACCTTCTATTATTAAGTGTCCTAAGCTGTAGTCATGGACAGTACCACCCCTATTGTTATTTGTCCTAACGGGACTTCTGGGGAGGTTGTGGAGATAGGGGATATCCCTATTGCCCTGCCTGCTAAACCAAAGTCTGTATACAAAAGGTCAAAGAAAAAGTCTGAGCAGTATTGGGAGAGGCTCTCCATCCCAGAAGAGATTAGACGTATTAAGTCTATGGATGAGTGGTTGGAGATGCCACGAGAGTTTAGATCTAAGTACTCCCCATACATTGAAGAGGAGTTCAAACGAAGGCGTGACGGCTTTTGGTTTATGAACAACGGGGTGGCTACTTACATTACAGGTAGGCACTACATGACTTTGCAGTGGAGTAGATTTGACATTGGCTCCCCAGATTACTTGGACTTTCAGAGAAAGATTTTTATTCACTTTGCAGCATGTGAAGCTGATTCTAGATGTATAGGTCAGTTGTACGTAAAGTGTAGACGTTCTGGGTATACTAACATCTGCTCATCTATTCTTCTTGATGAAGGCACTCAAGTAAAAGACAAGCTGCTGGGTATACAATCCAAGACGGCAAAGGATGCTCAAGAGAATATCTTTATGAAGAAGGTTGTGCAGATGCACAGAGCATACCCTTTCTTCTTTAAACCTATTCAAGATGGTACAACCAACCCGCGCATGGAGTTGGCTTTTAGAGAACCATCAAAACGAATCACTAAAAACAATAAGACCTCTCAAAGAGGGGAGGCTTTGAATACAGTTATCAACTGGAAGGCTACCACTAACAACGCATACGATGGTGAGAAGCTACATTTGTTTTACTTAGATGAAGCAGGAAAATGGGAAAAACCTACAGACATCAGGGAAGCCTGGAGGATTCAAAGAACGTGTCTAATCGTCGGTCGAAAGATCGTGGGAAAGGCTCTAGTAGGAAGCACCGTAAATCCAATGGACAAAGGTGGAGAGGAGTTCAAGGTTCTATGGGGGGAGTCCAACCCTTTGGAGAGGAATCAGAATGGGAGGACTAAGTCTGGGTTATACAGACTATTTGTACCAGCTTACGACTCACTAGAAGGTTTCTTTGACAAGTATGGGTTACCTATCGTTGATGATCCTGAGTCTCCTGTAGAAACAATCGATGGGGACTTTGTAGAGCAAGGGGCTAAAACTTATTTGAAGAACGAAAGGGCTGCGTTTAAGAACAGTGCTAAAGACTTGAACGAGGTTATACGTCAGTTCCCATTCACCCCAGAAGAAGCATTTAGAGATAGTGTTGAGGGGAGTTTGTTTAACATCGGTAAGATCTACGAGCAAATCGATTACAACGATGAGCTATACCCCAACCCTGTTGTTAGGGGTAACTTTATGTGGAAAGAGAAAGACAAAGAAGTAATTTTCTCCCCTAACAATACTGGTAGGTTTAGAGTTAGCTGGATGCCCCACTCTGAAAACAGAAACAAAGTTATCGATGTTAAAGGTAAGAGATCACCAGGCAATGCTAACTACGGGTGTGGTGGTGTGGATAGCTACGATATCGATGCTACTGTAGATGGACGGGGGTCTAAAGGGGCTTTGCACATGTACAACAAGTTCAATCTAGATGGGGCATCTAATATGTTTGTTGTGGAGTATGCAGCCCGCCCAGACCTAGCAAAGATTTTTTACGAAGATGTACTGATGTGTGCTTTCTATTATGGGTATCCGCTGCTTATAGAAAACAACAAGTATGGGATAGCTAGGTACTTTGAAGAGAGGGGGTATGACGGGTATTTGATGGAGAGACCGCAACACTTATCCAACCCTAACTCCAAAGTAAATGTCAAGACTAAAGGTATCCCATCTAACTCACAAGATGTTATTCAATCCCATGCACAAGCAATCGAGCAATACATACATGATCATGTAGGCTTTAATGCTGATACTGGTGAGTATGGGGGGATGTATTTTAATAAAACGCTAGAGGATTGGATAGGGTATAAGATAGACAAGCGTACTAAGTTTGACCTCACTATTAGTTCTGGTTTGGCTTTGCTTGCTGCTCAGAAGTTTAAACCTAAAAAGGAGCCTGCTAGGTTTGACGAAAGAAAGTTTTTCAGGCGGCACAAGACACGCGGATAGCAGTCTGGCAATATAACTATATTTGCAATACTTAATATCTTGTGTGAATAATGTATAAGAATAAGAAGAAGGAAGGGAGAAACT
>Ga0070752_1000766_pt1 | contig 24522 bp, 9 predicted proteins | sample VirMetDEL_Aug_30_FD_77440 | JGI IMG/M metagenome (GOLD analysis project Ga0070752, IMG submission 77440) | Aqueous microbial communities from the Delaware River and Bay under freshwater to marine salinity gradient to study organic matter... | ecosystem: Environmental > Aquatic > Marine > Coastal ...
ATTTATGCAGAAATTGCAGCTAGCAAGTTTAAGTCTATAGAACAAACCAAGCAAAGATATTTTGCACTTATTCTAGGACATAGCGAAGATGATCTGGTTACTTGTAATAGTTATTTTGATTTTAGATTGTGCGATGAACAAAAATTGTAAAGTATGTGATTATTTGCTTGGATTCGGTAGCATTAGAATAGAAAATTATTTAAATAGTAAGATTTTCAATAACATAAATTATAAAAATTTTACTGATGAATGTTTAAGTATAAAAATTAAAAATGTTCGTTCTATCCCTTCTAAGCATTATATAGACAAGCACAAGTCAAATTGTCTACAAGATTTTACGCCTATTGTTGAAGTAGAAGAAGAACCAGAAAAAGACAAAAAAGAAGATGATCAATTCATTGCTTTGCCTGATGGATTTAAAGAAAAAACTTTATTCAACAAAAATAAAGATTTTCAAGATATGTTGCTTCAATTGCTGTATGTACAGTTAAAAATTGCAGTTGATTTAAATTATAACGTGAGCAAAGACCAGATAAAAAATATTAAAGATTTGCATGATTTAGCTTTTCAAAATTGTTTAGATCTATCAGTAATTGATACCGACAACATTACTAAAAGTAAAAATGAACTAGAAAATGTAGGTTTAAAAGTTATCCAACATGTTATGAATAATACTATTTCAACAGAAAAAGAGGCTTTAGACATTGGAAAGTTTTTATTACATAACAAACTAGAAGATGCAAAGACAGAACAAGAACAACCTTTACACACTCTTGACGAGTGCAAAGAGATTGCAGATAAGTTGCTTGGTGCTACTGATATATTAGAGTTACTACAAGAAAACAAACAATTAAAAGATAGAATTGAAGAACTAGAATTAAAGAACTAGAATTAAAGAACTAACAGATAAAAAAACAAATTCTTTTATCCTGAAAAAAAAATTATAGGACAACCAGGATTTAGTGGATACCATAACACAAGCATTGCTTAAACTTAGAGATGGACATTTTATACTTAATCCTAGAGATGAAAGACCTGTTGAAAAATATCAAAATGAACCTGTACGCGTGTATTAATTTATTAAATCAACTTACGGATATTAGCTGCAACGATACTATCCCAAATATTAGCTTGAGATTGAGCAATATTTCTTTGTTGCTGACTTGAGAAGTTAGATACGTAAGAGGAAGATGATTTTACAATATCTGGCTTGTTATCAGCTTTCAAAGTAGTAAAAATAGGGCTAGTAGGTTTATAACCAGTAGCTAAACCTTCTCTTTTTGATGGTTTAGTAGTAGCTGTAAAGTCCTTCGATTTATCAGAATTAGTAAGTTTATCTAATCTAGTGTTATGATACTCAATAGCAATATTATGCTTCTTAACGTCTGACTCTAACTTAGCTTTTTGTTCGCTGATTAATGCGCCTTTAGGTAAAGTATTGACCTCTTCCAGTTTAGAAGGTTGTACTAGTTGTACGCTTTTACTGCGAACTGGTTTTTTACCATCTAATAAACCTTGTAGTTGAGAAATAGCTTTGTTGTTATTAGCTATAATCTTATTATTATTCTCTTTTTGCTCAAGGATTATTTGTTTTTGCTCAAGGATTATTTGTTTTTGCTCTTGATGTAATTTAATGATGTCTTTTGTGATTGAAACATAATTTTCTGTAGCTTTTATTTCTCTATCAATACGTGCTACATCTCTACGAAGTTGAATTAATTCGCTAGTATTGTTATTCCTGTGATTAACTCTATTAAGAGTAATAGGTGCAGAAATGAAGTTTTTATCATTAATAATTGGTAATGCCATAATCAAAACTCCTTAATGTCTTATATTATTGTAAATCTACATTAAAATCTTCAAAATCACCAGACATTTTAGCTTCTTCGTGTTGTTCTGGAAAAATATTATCAGGTGATATTGTATCAAGGTGCTTTTCCATAATGGTTTTATTACTGTTAGTGTCTGAAAGATTTTTTAAATTCTTGGTTCTTTCCTCATGTAGTTCATCTATGAGTTTTTTTATTTCTTTATTTTTGTTAGTAACATCTTCTTGTAAATCATCATTTCTATTTTCCAACTTATCTATACGCTTATCTTTAGCCGTTTTTTCAGTTTTTAGTTCTTGAATTGTATCGTTAGCTGTTTTTAGCTTATCTGTTTTATCCTGAATAATATTATCTTTATCAAAAAGCGATTTATCCTTTTCATCAAGTAACCTGTCTTTTTCTTCGTTCTGTTGTAGAACTTGTTGATTACTGTTTTGAAGGTTTTCCATAATATCCTTAACATCTTCCTTGCTAATCCATTTATTAGTATCTATTTGAGGATTATTAACTTTATCTTTCAATTCATCACGTTCAACTTTTACCTTACTTAATTGTTTTTCCAGTTTTTTAATCTTATCCAATAATTTTTTATCCTTACTATTATCACCAACAGAAGATTTATAACTAGGTTGTTGTGAATCACTAGCATTTGATTGAGATTGGGATTGACTTAAACTTGAAGATTGTTGAGAAGTCTCGCTCTCTCCCTCTTTTTCTTCTTCAAAGTTTGAAGTTGATTGTGAGGAAGTTTGATTTTGCTGGCTATTACTTACGTTACTTTCTTCATTTTCACTTGTATCCTCTTGGCTCTCTTCGTCTTCTGACTCTTCACCTTTGAGATGTTTTATACATGTTTTTATAGTCTGTTTTGTTATTTCTGATTTTAGCAATCCTTGATAATCACCAGAACATATTTTAGTTAAGATGTTACTTATTTGTTCTTGAGCTAATTCTCTCAATTCGTCTTCTTCCTTACCATCTAATAGCTCTTTAACTTCTTCATCATCAAGAATTTCTTTAGCTGTTTTCTTCGACCATTTATCTATATTCGTGTGATTAATACCAAACTTATTTAATCTGTCGCATTTTTCTTTTAGTTCCTTACGAGTCTGTTGATTAACTTTAGTTTTGATAATACCTGATACTGATTTACCAACGATTGGTATATATTTGGCTAAATGTGTGGCTATAGATATTTTTATATCTTTGTTATCTTTTAGTTTTAAATTGCCACCTAATACAGCTTGAGCCGAAGTAAAACATTTACTTGTTTCATTGCTAAACGCTTCTATAAAAGGATTATTTATTGATGTACTACTTAAGCTATTTGGCTGTAATTGTTCAAGAATACCTGCATGATTTGCTACTGTTTCTTGTAATTCTTTTAATGTTTGTAAAATCTCGTTTTTATCAGAAGAACTATCGTTGCTATTTCTTTCTTGTATATCTCTTAATTGTTCTTCAATAGCTTTTTTTACCAACACATCACTTATATTTTCTGTTAATGCAGTAACGTCTTGAAGCAAACCATCAATTTGCTTATTTTCTGCGCTCTTGTTTTGAATAGCGGAATTTATGCCCACTGAAATATCGGGGGTAAAGTCTTGATCTTCATTAACATTACTTGCTTGAACGTTCGAATTTATCTGATCTGGTTCATTTTCAATATTATTCTCTGATGGAATTGAGTTTTTAATCTTTTCAAACATTTCTTCAGCTATTTCACTTACTATTGGTTTACAAATTGGTGCTGAAGGTACGTTGTTCAAATATTCAAAATAATTATTTACTCTGAAAGTTTGCGTGAATAGATTTTGTGATGCTTCTACATGTTGTTGACTCCCATAATCCGTTTGTACTAGTTTCAATATTTCTTGTTTTTTAGCGTCAATTGGGTTTGATACTTCATTAATTATTTTATTATATTTTGCAAATAATTCAGGATTACTTTGTTTTAGCTGTTTAAATAATGGGTTATTACCTAATACGCTAGGACTCATAAGAGGTATGTTTTTATTCTGAACTTGTGCGATTTCTTCAGCTTTTAAAACGCCTTTCAGTATAGATAAAACTTTATTATTAAGATTTATTATATGGTTTGATTTTATATTGTCTAAATTTTTACACGCCTTTTGTGCTGCGTTTTGTCTATATCCAGAATAAGAACTATAGTTATTCGTTAATCCAAATGATCTGATAAGTGCTTCATCTCTTGCAGTATCTCTTAAATATCTATCTGTTGCACTTATTGAATCTCTTTGTGATGATATATGATTAAATGCGTTATTGTATTTCATAATTACCTCTTATTATTGATACAGATTTATTTTATCCAATTTTCTAACTCTTTGGCAATTTCTATAGTTTCCAACATTCCTTCTTCAATGTCGTTAAATGCATGGCATAGATGAACTATATCTTTTTGTGGAACAACGATATATTGACCGTCTGTTGTCGTCTTAAGCCATTGACCAATACTGTGTGCTGAAACTTCATTAAGCGAACTTTCATATAATTTTAGAATTTCTGAACGTGGGATTTTGTAGTTTTGCATAATAAACACCTAGTTAATTTGTTGGTACTAGGGGTTTAGAAAAGTCAATAAACCGACCTCAACTACACTTCATGCTAGGCACTTATAGTAGAAGACCCCTAGCATAACTAGGTTTTAAAGTTTATTAGTGTTTCTAAACACCGTACTTCAAAATTTATCAGTTATTTAATTTATTTTCAAGTTTTGAATTATATTGCTTGCAACATTTCCAACTTGTTCTTTATTTTGTGTTTTTTCTTCAAAGCTAAGTTGCCCCTCTAAAACAATATCTGGATACTTAGATTTTTCTTTAGGTTTTATATATTCATTGGTGTAAGTTCCATCTTGTCTATAACGCTTTGCAATTTTCGTTTTGTTAAATGTAAATTTAATCGTAGCAACTTTGCGTCCTTCTTTGATTTCTTGGAAGTCTAAATCTATGTGATAGTGTTTGTTGATTTCTTTTACTGCGTGGGCGAATGTTTTCTTTTTTAAATCGTTATAATTTTTATATTTGTTTCCAACGGCAAATATATTTCTAAGTTGAGATAAACTTTTTACAAAATAACCAGTATCTTTAAATTGTTGTATCTGTTCGTACAATCTAATACTGTGTATACTTTTAAAATTTGATACTTCTTTTAAATTATATATTACAAACTGATCTCTTACTTGAGAAAGATAAGGCATAATACTATCGGTAAACATAACCGTTATACTCCCTTCATTTTCATTGTATACAGCATGAGAACAAACATTTATTTCCCAAATTTGTTTTAAATCAACTTTTTCTATATTAACACTTGTTTTCATTAATTTTTTACATGCTTTCTTTAAAAAAGAATAAGCATTTTTCATATCACAATTAAAAATCTGATTATATTCTTTAGCGGTCAAATGATATTCACGTTTTAATTGTTCTGGTTTTAAATAATTTCCTTTATCATCAACTTTAACTATTTTGCTAATTAAATGAAGGTAAACATTGTAATCATTTTGTGTCATGTTGCCAAAGTTAGCCGTGTTCAATTTTGAACTTTTGTAAGGTTTTAATTCTCTACTCATAAAATCAATTGTTAAAAAACTACTATCTTATTAAAAGTCGTTTTTAATATCAACCTTAGTACCATAAAAAAGTCGTTGTAATACCATAAAAAAGTCGTCGTAATACCATAAAAAAGTCGTTTTTAAAGTCTTGCAGCCTTAGTAACCCTTGGCGTTGCAGCCCCCCTACAAATAAGTAACAAATAGTAAGAATAACAAATAGTTATAATAGTAGTGCGATTTTAGCATTAAAAATTGTGGATAACTTTTATATTTGCCGTTGAACTAACGCTAATTTTTCTTGCTTTTTGGATAAGCAAAAAATTAGCTAGTGCCACGAATAGAAAATTGAAATCTTTTTAAGATCGGTGAATTGTAGCAAGAAGTATGGGTTTCTTATTGGGTACTCACCCACACACCACTTTATTTTTAATTGTGGTATAATGTTATCAAGTATTTGATTTGATACGTTATAGATTTAATAAATAGGTTGATATTTACCTTTTGTTAAAATAGGGAAAATCTTTTCCGTTTTGTATTTTGTTTATCAATGGTAGAATTTAAAGTTTAAAAAAAACGTTAAATAAGTTCGTTTTTGAGCCCTATTTTTATAAATAGGTACTTTCCCTTGCAAGTAGACAAATTGGCGCATGAGAATCGATTTACGGGGCAAATAACACTATATTTTTTGCAAAAACAACCTGTTGTTTATTGAATACGTGAAAAATGAGTATATAATACTGATTAAGAAATCTTTGCGATAGTGCGAGGTTTCACTACAACCTTCATGGTGAAGGCTGTAGTTAATAAAAATCAAAAAAAAACAGATGAAAGCTAAAGGATTGAGAAAATTTAGCTACATCACAAACCAAAAGGAATAAAAAAACCTATGATTTAATACATCATTTTATAGATAACAAAAAAACATACAACTTAAAGTATGTCGGTTATAAACTGTATTTATAAGTTATATAATTAATAACTCTTTTTAGTTATTATGTAACTGATATAATTTTATCATAAGTTATGTAATTAATCATAGTATACCATTTTTTATTTTAAATAGCAAGTTTAAATATTAGGCTCAACACTTTATATACCCTTGCTTTCTCAAGGTTTTTATGTAGTTGAATTTCTTTTAGCTCCGTCTGTAAATATGGAGATAATAAATTATGTTTCACTATGAAAGATCGGATAAAATCACCAGTGATGAAAGAATAACAAATAAAGGAAATCCACATTTTCCTTGGATATGGTACGAAAATGAAGGATGGGTGGTTGATTATGATAACCCAGCAAACAAACCTCTAATTCAAGGGGGTGATAATGTCTAATAATGTTGTTCCATTCCCTAACAAGAAAAGTTTTAATGATAACTTTAAAGATATCAACGGAAATCAATATTTTTTAGTAGATCAACCACGCAAAATAAAATACTTATTACCTCAAGATATTGAGAAACAAGAAATAGAAGAAGACAATAATATAATCCTACCAATAAATGGTGATACAGAATTTAATAATTATGTAAGCAATTTAAGCCAGATCACTTTTGAAGACCTAGAGAAGAAACAAGATTATTTCAAGATACAATATGATAGATTAAATAAGTTCCTGTCTAAAACAGAACTAAAAAATCTTGAGAGTTTAGCTGTTGGCGAAATAAAAGAAGTTTCAAAAAAAACAATGTTTTATTTGGAAGAGTGGAGAGTAAAAGCTGAACGAAATCAAATAATAAGCACCCAGTTTAAACATGTTTTATATAATGATGGTAATATATATTTTAATCCAGACCTAAAAAATTTGTTGGATAAACACGTAGGAGAAGAACAATATACTAATAAAGACAATGGATTTCATTTAGTAGATCACCTCAATAATATCGGTATCAAAACAGAGATAGAGAGATGCGACTATAGCTTGCCTAGTAAAGAATTTAAAAAACGTTTTTTGGGTAAAGGAGTTAAAACTTGCACTATCAAACTATATTCATTTTATATGATAGCGGAGCTTTGCAAAATATTCACTGGAAAATTGCTTAACGATATAAATGCAGCAATGCGAGATGGAAAAATAAATCTCAACAGAAGAATAACGGCGGGTAATAAAAATTGTAAATGGTATCCTAATTGGTTGATCAAAATAAACGGAATTAAATATAGAATTGCTTTTGATTTTGCTGATACTGGAGTTTTACAGGGCAATATATCCTTTGAAGAAAATTTGAAAAATCTAGAAATGGGAACAGATGTAAAAAATCTCATGGATGATTACAAAGCAAATATGTTGTATGGACTTCTCAAACATCCTAAAGAATGGAAAAAATACGCAATAGGCGATTTATGTATTTACGATGTATACGTAAAATACAATAAGTTATTTGAAAAATTATATGAACAAGTGAATCTTCCGCATTTTTATATCCCTACTAGATTGACCGTTGGCTCAACTGTCAACGATCTAATAGAAGCTAAATTGCTTGATTACTTAGGTTATACTGATAGATGCAAAGCTACAGAAAATGAAAGAAAAATAGGTATAAAAAAAAGTAAAGATTTTCTACTTAGCTATACAGAACCAGCAAGCCCGAAGCAAATTGGAAAATATATAAATACATGTGATAACAATAACAAATTGAGAAAAAAGCACACGGGGGCAAAGGTTGCGGGCGGTAGATGTTTTAAAAATAAAAATGTTATATTTGCAAGCGGACATTATACCATATGTGATATTGATATATCTAGTGCCTATACTTCTATTGCCTCAGTTCTTGATTATCCTTTCGGAAGACCCGTAATTATGAGTTTTGAAGGTGAGGCAGAAAGAAATAATCTAAAAGCAAGTCTGAAAGATTTTTTGAAATATTACCGCAAGAAATTTATTAAAAGAGGATTTAAACTGATAGTTTCTACAGATAGAAAAAACCCTCTTAAATATGAACAAGATTTGTTCGTTTCATTCCCTAATTTACGATCTAAAAAAAGTTATCATTACGATAAGGACGGAAATTTTACACATTCAGAGGTATCAGTGAATACCGAAAATATGGAGACAGCCATTTACACTAAAGAGTTACACAACACACCTATTAGTTGGGATGATCTGAATTTAATAGAGACATCGTGGCCAAAATCTCAAGTGGACGATTTTATGGACAAGGCGAAAATGATATCGGCTATTTTTTATCACAAGGATTATGAGTGCAATACAATCAAAGACTTGCAAGATAAAATAGACGAACACGACCGAAAGGGCAATGGTAGATTCAAAGATGAAATGCCACACTCTTATATCTATGATGAAGACGGAGAGATGCCGCATTATTGGCATAAAACCAACTTTGGCAAGTTATTGATGGATGATATTATCCAGCTAAGAAGACGTAACAAAAAAGTAAATTTCTCTTTATCATATCTTTTTAAATTAGTAGGTAATACTATCTACGGGAATAATGTATCTAGGCTTTTTGATATCAGTAACATTATATTTGCCTCTAACATAACGTCAATGTGTCGTATGGCTATGTGGTGCATAGAAAAAGGACTTGATATACACCAGACAATCACTGATGGTGGGGTTTTTGAACTTAACGAAGTTTTACACAAATATTGGGATAAATTGGATGTTCCTTTATTAGTGCGAGCCTATCACCAAGATAGAAGAAATTTACACGACAATAAAAAATGGAAATATAGACCAATCACTAAAAACGGCAAAAAGATTGAATATTTAGAAGGCGAGGGCTGGATTTGTGATGATGTAAAATACTCATTTGATAAAAATAAATGTCAAAAACTAGAATTAAATTACAATAAATTAAAATCAGAATTAGGCGAAAAAGATCAAGAAACTATCAAAGCCAAGAATTTACTAGAGCAAGAACTTGAAGGATTAAACAAATTCTTAAAAACAATTAATCAATTAGCACTAGATCACGTAAAACAACAATTTCCTAAAGTTGACCTATTCAATGGTGAGTTTGAAAAAGTAAAAGTTGATGATAAAGGGCTTGCGATATTAGATTTCAAAGGAAACTTTATATATGAGAAGGTGCAAGGATTGTTAGAGTTTGAAGTAAAAAATATATGTAATAATTCTATATTTCATGGTTCAGCTAATTATATGTATAATAATACTACGGATAATAAAACTATCAAAATGCGAGGTTATGAGAGTAAAAAGGAAGTAGTAGCCGTCAGATTAGAAAATGATAAATTAGTTTATGATCCGAATTATTATAATAAAATTTCAGCAACTGAAAGATTTTTAACAGATTTAAGAGATAATCCTAATAACGTATCTATCCCTCTACCATACATAAAACCAGCTATTTTAAAAATATCAGAGTACAAAAATAATTTTGATACAATATGGTATTATTCGGATATCTTACCAGGAGACACTTATTATAAAGTCATATGCGTTCCTATTTATTCTATGCGTCACAAATTCCAAACTCACGCCCAACATATAGCTTGGCAGAAATACCAAAATTCACTTAAACGTAGAGGCGGGCTTGGCTTTGAACAATTTTATTTAAATGATGATGGCACGATCAGATATAAAGATATGGTTGAAGAAATAGATTTACATATCAGAAACGGAGAAACAAACCCAGCTTTAATCTTTGATAAAAATAATAATTTCTTTAAAACAATAAGATATAAAAAGAACAAATCTAAGCATCAAGTTATTTTAAACCATATCAAGCTAACTAATACTATAAAAAATATTTGTCGTATTATGTGTTTAAGTGCGAAACAGTTTATATATGAAAATCAAAAAAGCGAAACAAAAGATAAAATAATCATGCGAAACAAACCGCATTATTTACCTTCTGTTTACAATGATGATTTTGAATTTATTGGTAAATATCATTTTGATCACGATTTCAAAGATAAAGAACTAAAACTAAATATTTGAACTACTAATCATAAAAGTAAGATTTTGTATTATCTGTTCTAGCTCATTATGAAGTCTATATATTATTATATATAAATAACAACTTAATAACAACTATAAAAGGTAAGTAGCAACTATAATAAGACCATATAAAATATAAAAACTAGGATACGTCTTAGGAAAAAGACAAATAGAGAATATAGTTGCTACTTAATCAGAGTATAACTTATTTTATAATTATAAATAATAAATAATTTTATCTAATAGTTTTTTTAAGTTATTAATATCTACAAATATATCTTGATCTTGTTTTTTAGATTTCAATAAATGATCACTAATAACACCAAAAAGTCCATTAGATAGATTCTTTATATTGTCTACACCTTCACAATTTCCAACTATAAAAACTTTTTCATCTTCATTCACTTTGCTAGTATAAACAAGATTATAAAACCTATCTTTTAGCTTATCTTTGGCAAATTCTAAGAATAGATCATCAATGCTATTTGTATTAGAATACATCTTTAAAACTTATCTATTACTTGAATAGTGCGAACATCTATATTTTCAAGATCGTAAGATTTTTCGCATCTCTCTAATTTAGTTTTTATATAAATAGGGTTTTCTTCTGAAATAGTTTTGTAAGCATTTTTTAAATTATCTAGTAGGGTTTTAGTATTATCATCTCTTACATCCTCTATCTTAAATATACCTAGTTTAATACACATTTCAGTTAAAGCGTTATATTCCTCTTGTTCCTTCTTACCTCTACCCTTGGCTTTTACATGTTTTGCTTCAGTGTTGATCTTAGTACCAGTCATTCTGGACATTTTTATAGGTTCGGATTTTCCTTCTATTACAAAGTTAAACATAAACACTTTTTGTACTACATCATCGGCAAAATCTTTTTTAAATCTAGGTTTTGCAAAAGTTCTCTCTTCCATTTTAAAAGACACTAACTTTCCCTTAACGTACCCATCAAAATCTTTATTTGGACGATTAGCAAAGTTTGATTCGTCAAAATCTAATTCATCTAGATCAATATCAGTCATAAAAAACACACTCATTAAAAATTAAAAGTAATAAACACAATGTAAATTACATTATATATACATATTACACTATATAAAATACAAAGTCAACAAGCTAAATAAAAAACTAACGGCATAAAATAATTATTACAATCACACTTAAAAATAAGAGTAATTAATTGCGAACTTACGATAAAAAATAATGGTTTTTGACCGTTAGTAAAATATGAGAATTTGGGAAGGTATTTGATATTTTACAGTAAAAAAAGCTAAAACCTCCCCAAACGTACCCGCATAAATAAAGGGATTGGAGGCGTTTTGTACGTAAAAAATAGTATATGGGGGCATCAAGTTTTCACGTACAAAAATAAAAAATTGCATTAAATGATCAAAAAAATAAATTGAGTAAAATATAATAAGCGAGTAAATAAAAAAATATATTTAGCGGACAAGGTGAATAATCAAAAGAACAGGTAAAATAAAAAACCCAAGCGAAACAATTTTATTTATCAAATAAAATGTTTTGCAACTTGCTGCGATGTATAAACGCATAAAAACGTATAAAATGAAACAATTACATTAACAAAAACCACAATACGCACAGAAAACTTAATAGACTGTGATCGGATAAGTTATATAACTTACATAAAAATATTATCAGTTACATAAAAAAATTATAACTTATAGTAAAAAACTGTCACATACATAAAAAAATTATCACATACAAAAATACTTTATCACATACATAAAAACATTATCAGTTATATAAAAATTACATCACATACAATAAAAAACTATCACATACAAAAAATTGTTATCACATACAATATTTTCTATCAGTTATAAAAATCTACCACATACAAAAAACATATAACACACAAAAATTATAACCCATAGAAATTCCCATCTCACCCCACACTCTAGAGTGTGGGGTGAGATGGGAATTTCTATGGGTTATAATTTTTGTGTGTTATATGTTTTTTGTATGTGGTAGATTTTTATAACTGATAGAAAATATTGTATGTGATAACAATTTTTTGTATGTGATAGTTTTTTATTGTATGTGATGTAATTTTTATATAACTGATAATGTTTTTATGTATGTGATAAAGTATTTTTGTATGTGATAATTTTTTTATGTATGTGACAGTTTTTTACTATAAGTTATAATTTTTTTATGTAACTGATAATATTTTTATGTAAGTTATATAACTTATCCGATCACAGTCTATTAAGTTTTCTGTGCGTATTGTGGTTTTTGTTAATGTAATTGTTTCATTTTATACGTTTTTATGCGTTTATACATCGCAGCAAGTTGCAAAACATTTTATTTGATAAATAAAATTGTTTCGCTTGGGTTTTTTATTTTACCTGTTCTTTTGATTATTCACCTTGTCCGCTAAATATATTTTTTTATTTACTCGCTTATTATATTTTACTCAATTTATTTTTTTGATCATTTAATGCAATTTTTTATTTTTGTACGTGAAAACTTGATGCCCCCATATACTATTTTTTACGTACAAAACGCCTCCAATCCCTTTATTTATGCGGGTACGTTTGGGGAGGTTTTAGCTTTTTTTACTGTAAAATATCAAATACCTTCCCAAATTCTCATATTTTACTAACGGTCAAAAACCATTATTTTTTATCGTAAGTTCGCAATTAATTACTCTTATTTTTAAGTGTGATTGTAATAATTATTTTATGCCGTTAGTTTTTTATTTAGCTTGTTGACTTTGTATTTTATATAGTGTAATATGTATATATAATGTAATTTACATTGTGTTTATTACTTTTAATTTTTAATGAGTGTGTTTTTTATGACTGATATTGATCTAGATGAATTAGATTTTGACGAATCAAACTTTGCTAATCGTCCAAATAAAGATTTTGATGGGTACGTTAAGGGAAAGTTAGTGTCTTTTAAAATGGAAGAGAGAACTTTTGCAAAACCTAGATTTAAAAAAGATTTTGCCGATGATGTAGTACAAAAAGTGTTTATGTTTAACTTTGTAATAGAAGGAAAATCCGAACCTATAAAAATGTCCAGAATGACTGGTACTAAGATCAACACTGAAGCAAAACATGTAAAAGCCAAGGGTAGAGGTAAGAAGGAACAAGAGGAATATAACGCTTTAACTGAAATGTGTATTAAACTAGGTATATTTAAGATAGAGGATGTAAGAGATGATAATACTAAAACCCTACTAGATAATTTAAAAAATGCTTACAAAACTATTTCAGAAGAAAACCCTATTTATATAAAAACTAAATTAGAGAGATGCGAAAAATCTTACGATCTTGAAAATATAGATGTTCGCACTATTCAAGTAATAGATAAGTTTTAAAGATGTATTCTAATACAAATAGCATTGATGATCTATTCTTAGAATTTGCCAAAGATAAGCTAAAAGATAGGTTTTATAATCTTGTTTATACTAGCAAAGTGAATGAAGATGAAAAAGTTTTTATAGTTGGAAATTGTGAAGGTGTAGACAATATAAAGAATCTATCTAATGGACTTTTTGGTGTTATTAGTGATCATTTATTGAAATCTAAAAAACAAGATCAAGATATATTTGTAGATATTAATAACTTAAAAAAACTATTAGATAAAATTATTTATTATTTATAATTATAAAATAAGTTATACTCTGATTAAGTAGCAACTATATTCTCTATTTGTCTTTTTCCTAAGACGTATCCTAGTTTTTATATTTTATATGGTCTTATTATAGTTGCTACTTACCTTTTATAGTTGTTATTAAGTTGTTATTTATATATAATAATATATAGACTTCATAATGAGCTAGAACAGATAATACAAAATCTTACTTTTATGATTAGTAGTTCAAATATTTAGTTTTAGTTCTTTATCTTTGAAATCGTGATCAAAATGATATTTACCAATAAATTCAAAATCATCATTGTAAACAGAAGGTAAATAATGCGGTTTGTTTCGCATGATTATTTTATCTTTTGTTTCGCTTTTTTGATTTTCATATATAAACTGTTTCGCACTTAAACACATAATACGACAAATATTTTTTATAGTATTAGTTAGCTTGATATGGTTTAAAATAACTTGATGCTTAGATTTGTTCTTTTTATATCTTATTGTTTTAAAGAAATTATTATTTTTATCAAAGATTAAAGCTGGGTTTGTTTCTCCGTTTCTGATATGTAAATCTATTTCTTCAACCATATCTTTATATCTGATCGTGCCATCATCATTTAAATAAAATTGTTCAAAGCCAAGCCCGCCTCTACGTTTAAGTGAATTTTGGTATTTCTGCCAAGCTATATGTTGGGCGTGAGTTTGGAATTTGTGACGCATAGAATAAATAGGAACGCATATGACTTTATAATAAGTGTCTCCTGGTAAGATATCCGAATAATACCATATTGTATCAAAATTATTTTTGTACTCTGATATTTTTAAAATAGCTGGTTTTATGTATGGTAGAGGGATAGATACGTTATTAGGATTATCTCTTAAATCTGTTAAAAATCTTTCAGTTGCTGAAATTTTATTATAATAATTCGGATCATAAACTAATTTATCATTTTCTAATCTGACGGCTACTACTTCCTTTTTACTCTCATAACCTCGCATTTTGATAGTTTTATTATCCGTAGTATTATTATACATATAATTAGCTGAACCATGAAATATAGAATTATTACATATATTTTTTACTTCAAACTCTAACAATCCTTGCACCTTCTCATATATAAAGTTTCCTTTGAAATCTAATATCGCAAGCCCTTTATCATCAACTTTTACTTTTTCAAACTCACCATTGAATAGGTCAACTTTAGGAAATTGTTGTTTTACGTGATCTAGTGCTAATTGATTAATTGTTTTTAAGAATTTGTTTAATCCTTCAAGTTCTTGCTCTAGTAAATTCTTGGCTTTGATAGTTTCTTGATCTTTTTCGCCTAATTCTGATTTTAATTTATTGTAATTTAATTCTAGTTTTTGACATTTATTTTTATCAAATGAGTATTTTACATCATCACAAATCCAGCCCTCGCCTTCTAAATATTCAATCTTTTTGCCGTTTTTAGTGATTGGTCTATATTTCCATTTTTTATTGTCGTGTAAATTTCTTCTATCTTGGTGATAGGCTCGCACTAATAAAGGAACATCCAATTTATCCCAATATTTGTGTAAAACTTCGTTAAGTTCAAAAACCCCACCATCAGTGATTGTCTGGTGTATATCAAGTCCTTTTTCTATGCACCACATAGCCATACGACACATTGACGTTATGTTAGAGGCAAATATAATGTTACTGATATCAAAAAGCCTAGATACATTATTCCCGTAGATAGTATTACCTACTAATTTAAAAAGATATGATAAAGAGAAATTTACTTTTTTGTTACGTCTTCTTAGCTGGATAATATCATCCATCAATAACTTGCCAAAGTTGGTTTTATGCCAATAATGCGGCATCTCTCCGTCTTCATCATAGATATAAGAGTGTGGCATTTCATCTTTGAATCTACCATTGCCCTTTCGGTCGTGTTCGTCTATTTTATCTTGCAAGTCTTTGATTGTATTGCACTCATAATCCTTGTGATAAAAAATAGCCGATATCATTTTCGCCTTGTCCATAAAATCGTCCACTTGAGATTTTGGCCACGATGTCTCTATTAAATTCAGATCATCCCAACTAATAGGTGTGTTGTGTAACTCTTTAGTGTAAATGGCTGTCTCCATATTTTCGGTATTCACTGATACCTCTGAATGTGTAAAATTTCCGTCCTTATCGTAATGATAACTTTTTTTAGATCGTAAATTAGGGAATGAAACGAACAAATCTTGTTCATATTTAAGAGGGTTTTTTCTATCTGTAGAAACTATCAGTTTAAATCCTCTTTTAATAAATTTCTTGCGGTAATATTTCAAAAAATCTTTCAGACTTGCTTTTAGATTATTTCTTTCTGCCTCACCTTCAAAACTCATAATTACGGGTCTTCCGAAAGGATAATCAAGAACTGAGGCAATAGAAGTATAGGCACTAGATATATCAATATCACATATGGTATAATGTCCGCTTGCAAATATAACATTTTTATTTTTAAAACATCTACCGCCCGCAACCTTTGCCCCCGTGTGCTTTTTTCTCAATTTGTTATTGTTATCACATGTATTTATATATTTTCCAATTTGCTTCGGGCTTGCTGGTTCTGTATAGCTAAGTAGAAAATCTTTACTTTTTTTTATACCTATTTTTCTTTCATTTTCTGTAGCTTTGCATCTATCAGTATAACCTAAGTAATCAAGCAATTTAGCTTCTATTAGATCGTTGACAGTTGAGCCAACGGTCAATCTAGTAGGGATATAAAAATGCGGAAGATTCACTTGTTCATATAATTTTTCAAATAACTTATTGTATTTTACGTATACATCGTAAATACATAAATCGCCTATTGCGTATTTTTTCCATTCTTTAGGATGTTTGAGAAGTCCATACAACATATTTGCTTTGTAATCATCCATGAGATTTTTTACATCTGTTCCCATTTCTAGATTTTTCAAATTTTCTTCAAAGGATATATTGCCCTGTAAAACTCCAGTATCAGCAAAATCAAAAGCAATTCTATATTTAATTCCGTTTATTTTGATCAACCAATTAGGATACCATTTACAATTTTTATTACCCGCCGTTATTCTTCTGTTGAGATTTATTTTTCCATCTCGCATTGCTGCATTTATATCGTTAAGCAATTTTCCAGTGAATATTTTGCAAAGCTCCGCTATCATATAAAATGAATATAGTTTGATAGTGCAAGTTTTAACTCCTTTACCCAAAAAACGTTTTTTAAATTCTTTACTAGGCAAGCTATAGTCGCATCTCTCTATCTCTGTTTTGATACCGATATTATTGAGGTGATCTACTAAATGAAATCCATTGTCTTTATTAGTATATTGTTCTTCTCCTACGTGTTTATCCAACAAATTTTTTAGGTCTGGATTAAAATATATATTACCATCATTATATAAAACATGTTTAAACTGGGTGCTTATTATTTGATTTCGTTCAGCTTTTACTCTCCACTCTTCCAAATAAAACATTGTTTTTTTTGAAACTTCTTTTATTTCGCCAACAGCTAAACTCTCAAGATTTTTTAGTTCTGTTTTAGACAGGAACTTATTTAATCTATCATATTGTATCTTGAAATAATCTTGTTTCTTCTCTAGGTCTTCAAAAGTGATCTGGCTTAAATTGCTTACATAATTATTAAATTCTGTATCACCATTTATTGGTAGGATTATATTATTGTCTTCTTCTATTTCTTGTTTCTCAATATCTTGAGGTAATAAGTATTTTATTTTGCGTGGTTGATCTACTAAAAAATATTGATTTCCGTTGATATCTTTAAAGTTATCATTAAAACTTTTCTTGTTAGGGAATGGAACAACATTATTAGACATTATCACCCCCTTGAATTAGAGGTTTGTTTGCTGGGTTATCATAATCAACCACCCATCCTTCATTTTCGTACCATATCCAAGGAAAATGTGGATTTCCTTTATTTGTTATTCTTTCATCACTGGTGATTTTATCCGATCTTTCATAGTGAAACATAATTTATTATCTCCATATTTACAGACGGAGCTAAAAGAAATTCAACTACATAAAAACCTTGAGAAAGCAAGGGTATATAAAGTGTTGAGCCTAATATTTAAACTTGCTATTTAAAATAAAAAATGGTATACTATGATTAATTACATAACTTATGATAAAATTATATCAGTTACATAATAACTAAAAAGAGTTATTAATTATATAACTTATAAATACAGTTTATAACCGACATACTTTAAGTTGTATGTTTTTTTGTTATCTATAAAATGATGTATTAAATCATAGGTTTTTTTATTCCTTTTGGTTTGTGATGTAGCTAAATTTTCTCAATCCTTTAGCTTTCATCTGTTTTTTTTTGATTTTTATTAACTACAGCCTTCACCATGAAGGTTGTAGTGAAACCTCGCACTATCGCAAAGATTTCTTAATCAGTATTATATACTCATTTTTCACGTATTCAATAAACAACAGGTTGTTTTTGCAAAAAATATAGTGTTATTTGCCCCGTAAATCGATTCTCATGCGCCAATTTGTCTACTTGCAAGGGAAAGTACCTATTTATAAAAATAGGGCTCAAAAACGAACTTATTTAACGTTTTTTTTAAACTTTAAATTCTACCATTGATAAACAAAATACAAAACGGAAAAGATTTTCCCTATTTTAACAAAAGGTAAATATCAACCTATTTATTAAATCTATAACGTATCAAATCAAATACTTGATAACATTATACCACAATTAAAAATAAAGTGGTGTGTGGGTGAGTACCCAATAAGAAACCCATACTTCTTGCTACAATTCACCGATCTTAAAAAGATTTCAATTTTCTATTCGTGGCACTAGCTAATTTTTTGCTTATCCAAAAAGCAAGAAAAATTAGCGTTAGTTCAACGGCAAATATAAAAGTTATCCACAATTTTTAATGCTAAAATCGCACTACTATTATAACTATTTGTTATTCTTACTATTTGTTACTTATTTGTAGGGGGGCTGCAACGCCAAGGGTTACTAAGGCTGCAAGACTTTAAAAACGACTTTTTTATGGTATTACGACGACTTTTTTATGGTATTACAACGACTTTTTTATGGTACTAAGGTTGATATTAAAAACGACTTTTAATAAGATAGTAGTTTTTTAACAATTGATTTTATGAGTAGAGAATTAAAACCTTACAAAAGTTCAAAATTGAACACGGCTAACTTTGGCAACATGACACAAAATGATTACAATGTTTACCTTCATTTAATTAGCAAAATAGTTAAAGTTGATGATAAAGGAAATTATTTAAAACCAGAACAATTAAAACGTGAATATCATTTGACCGCTAAAGAATATAATCAGATTTTTAATTGTGATATGAAAAATGCTTATTCTTTTTTAAAGAAAGCATGTAAAAAATTAATGAAAACAAGTGTTAATATAGAAAAAGTTGATTTAAAACAAATTTGGGAAATAAATGTTTGTTCTCATGCTGTATACAATGAAAATGAAGGGAGTATAACGGTTATGTTTACCGATAGTATTATGCCTTATCTTTCTCAAGTAAGAGATCAGTTTGTAATATATAATTTAAAAGAAGTATCAAATTTTAAAAGTATACACAGTATTAGATTGTACGAACAGATACAACAATTTAAAGATACTGGTTATTTTGTAAAAAGTTTATCTCAACTTAGAAATATATTTGCCGTTGGAAACAAATATAAAAATTATAACGATTTAAAAAAGAAAACATTCGCCCACGCAGTAAAAGAAATCAACAAACACTATCACATAGATTTAGACTTCCAAGAAATCAAAGAAGGACGCAAAGTTGCTACGATTAAATTTACATTTAACAAAACGAAAATTGCAAAGCGTTATAGACAAGATGGAACTTACACCAATGAATATATAAAACCTAAAGAAAAATCTAAGTATCCAGATATTGTTTTAGAGGGGCAACTTAGCTTTGAAGAAAAAACACAAAATAAAGAACAAGTTGGAAATGTTGCAAGCAATATAATTCAAAACTTGAAAATAAATTAAATAACTGATAAATTTTGAAGTACGGTGTTTAGAAACACTAATAAACTTTAAAACCTAGTTATGCTAGGGGTCTTCTACTATAAGTGCCTAGCATGAAGTGTAGTTGAGGTCGGTTTATTGACTTTTCTAAACCCCTAGTACCAACAAATTAACTAGGTGTTTATTATGCAAAACTACAAAATCCCACGTTCAGAAATTCTAAAATTATATGAAAGTTCGCTTAATGAAGTTTCAGCACACAGTATTGGTCAATGGCTTAAGACGACAACAGACGGTCAATATATCGTTGTTCCACAAAAAGATATAGTTCATCTATGCCATGCATTTAACGACATTGAAGAAGGAATGTTGGAAACTATAGAAATTGCCAAAGAGTTAGAAAATTGGATAAAATAAATCTGTATCAATAATAAGAGGTAATTATGAAATACAATAACGCATTTAATCATATATCATCACAAAGAGATTCAATAAGTGCAACAGATAGATATTTAAGAGATACTGCAAGAGATGAAGCACTTATCAGATCATTTGGATTAACGAATAACTATAGTTCTTATTCTGGATATAGACAAAACGCAGCACAAAAGGCGTGTAAAAATTTAGACAATATAAAATCAAACCATATAATAAATCTTAATAATAAAGTTTTATCTATACTGAAAGGCGTTTTAAAAGCTGAAGAAATCGCACAAGTTCAGAATAAAAACATACCTCTTATGAGTCCTAGCGTATTAGGTAATAACCCATTATTTAAACAGCTAAAACAAAGTAATCCTGAATTATTTGCAAAATATAATAAAATAATTAATGAAGTATCAAACCCAATTGACGCTAAAAAACAAGAAATATTGAAACTAGTACAAACGGATTATGGGAGTCAACAACATGTAGAAGCATCACAAAATCTATTCACGCAAACTTTCAGAGTAAATAATTATTTTGAATATTTGAACAACGTACCTTCAGCACCAATTTGTAAACCAATAGTAAGTGAAATAGCTGAAGAAATGTTTGAAAAGATTAAAAACTCAATTCCATCAGAGAATAATATTGAAAATGAACCAGATCAGATAAATTCGAACGTTCAAGCAAGTAATGTTAATGAAGATCAAGACTTTACCCCCGATATTTCAGTGGGCATAAATTCCGCTATTCAAAACAAGAGCGCAGAAAATAAGCAAATTGATGGTTTGCTTCAAGACGTTACTGCATTAACAGAAAATATAAGTGATGTGTTGGTAAAAAAAGCTATTGAAGAACAATTAAGAGATATACAAGAAAGAAATAGCAACGATAGTTCTTCTGATAAAAACGAGATTTTACAAACATTAAAAGAATTACAAGAAACAGTAGCAAATCATGCAGGTATTCTTGAACAATTACAGCCAAATAGCTTAAGTAGTACATCAATAAATAATCCTTTTATAGAAGCGTTTAGCAATGAAACAAGTAAATGTTTTACTTCGGCTCAAGCTGTATTAGGTGGCAATTTAAAACTAAAAGATAACAAAGATATAAAAATATCTATAGCCACACATTTAGCCAAATATATACCAATCGTTGGTAAATCAGTATCAGGTATTATCAAAACTAAAGTTAATCAACAGACTCGTAAGGAACTAAAAGAAAAATGCGACAGATTAAATAAGTTTGGTATTAATCACACGAATATAGATAAATGGTCGAAGAAAACAGCTAAAGAAATTCTTGATGATGAAGAAGTTAAAGAGCTATTAGATGGTAAGGAAGAAGACGAATTGAGAGAATTAGCTCAAGAACAAATAAGTAACATCTTAACTAAAATATGTTCTGGTGATTATCAAGGATTGCTAAAATCAGAAATAACAAAACAGACTATAAAAACATGTATAAAACATCTCAAAGGTGAAGAGTCAGAAGACGAAGAGAGCCAAGAGGATACAAGTGAAAATGAAGAAAGTAACGTAAGTAATAGCCAGCAAAATCAAACTTCCTCACAATCAACTTCAAACTTTGAAGAAGAAAAAGAGGGAGAGAGCGAGACTTCTCAACAATCTTCAAGTTTAAGTCAATCCCAATCTCAATCAAATGCTAGTGATTCACAACAACCTAGTTATAAATCTTCTGTTGGTGATAATAGTAAGGATAAAAAATTATTGGATAAGATTAAAAAACTGGAAAAACAATTAAGTAAGGTAAAAGTTGAACGTGATGAATTGAAAGATAAAGTTAATAATCCTCAAATAGATACTAATAAATGGATTAGCAAGGAAGATGTTAAGGATATTATGGAAAACCTTCAAAACAGTAATCAACAAGTTCTACAACAGAACGAAGAAAAAGACAGGTTACTTGATGAAAAGGATAAATCGCTTTTTGATAAAGATAATATTATTCAGGATAAAACAGATAAGCTAAAAACAGCTAACGATACAATTCAAGAACTAAAAACTGAAAAAACGGCTAAAGATAAGCGTATAGATAAGTTGGAAAATAGAAATGATGATTTACAAGAAGATGTTACTAACAAAAATAAAGAAATAAAAAAACTCATAGATGAACTACATGAGGAAAGAACCAAGAATTTAAAAAATCTTTCAGACACTAACAGTAATAAAACCATTATGGAAAAGCACCTTGATACAATATCACCTGATAATATTTTTCCAGAACAACACGAAGAAGCTAAAATGTCTGGTGATTTTGAAGATTTTAATGTAGATTTACAATAATATAAGACATTAAGGAGTTTTGATTATGGCATTACCAATTATTAATGATAAAAACTTCATTTCTGCACCTATTACTCTTAATAGAGTTAATCACAGGAATAACAATACTAGCGAATTAATTCAACTTCGTAGAGATGTAGCACGTATTGATAGAGAAATAAAAGCTACAGAAAATTATGTTTCAATCACAAAAGACATCATTAAATTACATCAAGAGCAAAAACAAATAATCCTTGAGCAAAAACAAATAATCCTTGAGCAAAAAGAGAATAATAATAAGATTATAGCTAATAACAACAAAGCTATTTCTCAACTACAAGGTTTATTAGATGGTAAAAAACCAGTTCGCAGTAAAAGCGTACAACTAGTACAACCTTCTAAACTGGAAGAGGTCAATACTTTACCTAAAGGCGCATTAATCAGCGAACAAAAAGCTAAGTTAGAGTCAGACGTTAAGAAGCATAATATTGCTATTGAGTATCATAACACTAGATTAGATAAACTTACTAATTCTGATAAATCGAAGGACTTTACAGCTACTACTAAACCATCAAAAAGAGAAGGTTTAGCTACTGGTTATAAACCTACTAGCCCTATTTTTACTACTTTGAAAGCTGATAACAAGCCAGATATTGTAAAATCATCTTCCTCTTACGTATCTAACTTCTCAAGTCAGCAACAAAGAAATATTGCTCAATCTCAAGCTAATATTTGGGATAGTATCGTTGCAGCTAATATCCGTAAGTTGATTTAATAAATTAATACACGCGTACAGGTTCATTTTGATATTTTTCAACAGGTCTTTCATCTCTAGGATTAAGTATAAAATGTCCATCTCTAAGTTTAAGCAATGCTTGTGTTATGGTATCCACTAAATCCTGGTTGTCCTATAATTTTTTTTTCAGGATAAAAGAATTTGTTTTTTTATCTGTTAGTTCTTTAATTCTAGTTCTTTAATTCTAGTTCTTCAATTCTATCTTTTAATTGTTTGTTTTCTTGTAGTAACTCTAATATATCAGTAGCACCAAGCAACTTATCTGCAATCTCTTTGCACTCGTCAAGAGTGTGTAAAGGTTGTTCTTGTTCTGTCTTTGCATCTTCTAGTTTGTTATGTAATAAAAACTTTCCAATGTCTAAAGCCTCTTTTTCTGTTGAAATAGTATTATTCATAACATGTTGGATAACTTTTAAACCTACATTTTCTAGTTCATTTTTACTTTTAGTAATGTTGTCGGTATCAATTACTGATAGATCTAAACAATTTTGAAAAGCTAAATCATGCAAATCTTTAATATTTTTTATCTGGTCTTTGCTCACGTTATAATTTAAATCAACTGCAATTTTTAACTGTACATACAGCAATTGAAGCAACATATCTTGAAAATCTTTATTTTTGTTGAATAAAGTTTTTTCTTTAAATCCATCAGGCAAAGCAATGAATTGATCATCTTCTTTTTTGTCTTTTTCTGGTTCTTCTTCTACTTCAACAATAGGCGTAAAATCTTGTAGACAATTTGACTTGTGCTTGTCTATATAATGCTTAGAAGGGATAGAACGAACATTTTTAATTTTTATACTTAAACATTCATCAGTAAAATTTTTATAATTTATGTTATTGAAAATCTTACTATTTAAATAATTTTCTATTCTAATGCTACCGAATCCAAGCAAATAATCACATACTTTACAATTTTTGTTCATCGCACAATCTAAAATCAAAATAACTATTACAAGTAACCAGATCATCTTCGCTATGTCCTAGAATAAGTGCAAAATATCTTTGCTTGGTTTGTTCTATAGACTTAAACTTGCTAGCTGCAATTTCTGCATAAAT
>Ga0070752_1000773_pt1 | contig 24431 bp, 19 predicted proteins | sample VirMetDEL_Aug_30_FD_77440 | JGI IMG/M metagenome (GOLD analysis project Ga0070752, IMG submission 77440) | Aqueous microbial communities from the Delaware River and Bay under freshwater to marine salinity gradient to study organic matter... | ecosystem: Environmental > Aquatic > Marine > Coastal...
ACCCGAATGCTGTGGTCCTACTACTTCTGAGTATGAAACTCTAAAAGCAGAGAATGAGTGTCTCAAATCGCAACTGGAGGATGATACAAGGCAAGTTCATCAACTATTCGCAGAAAATGAGAAACTCAAAGATGAAGTGCTTGACCTACAAAATATGTTAGGTGAAAGTTATAGTAAGCACGATGTAGCGGATATGAAACAAGAGATTGAGGAACTCAAAGCAGAAGCGAAAAAGATTGAGAAAGCAGTAAGAAGTAGCACAGGTGATGCTTTAGAATTATGTTTACCTATATGGTATGGTGAGGATAATGATGATGAGAAAGAAGATGAGATTGATAAACTCAAAGCAGAACTAGAGAAGGTAAAGCATCAGCACGAAAAGGATTTAGCACTAGCATCCTTTGATGCGTGGCGTGGTCCTATGATTGAGGATGGTATTGACTATTGTGTTGATGATGAAGTAAGGTGGTGGAATAAACACTACTGGCATCAACAATCTCTAATCAAAGACATCTTTGATGAGATGTATGAAGATACCTTCGGATATAAGTATAACATAGAGACCCGTGATTACGATGTGCCTGACCCCTCTGATGAAGAATAGGATTTAAACAATAGGTTAACTATATTAAGTAGTAGTATGCCCTTAGACCCTTTAGATAGATTTTTTACTAGACTATCTACTATGCGTCAGCAGTATGATAAAGCACCTAGTCGTGCTAGTAAGTCTAAGTATCTTAAACTAGTTAAAACAGCAATACAAGAGAAGAAGTGGACACAAGCAACTGAGATGTTATCTCTTAGTAATCAATGGGATGGTGATGTAAACCTTACTGAACCCACTATACAACAAGAGATACAAAAACATCTTAATCTCATTCTATCTAGATGTAATCGTAATCCTATGAGTGCCACCTACTATGAGGGGGAACAAGGGATACTGACTTACTTTAATAGAAACTATATGCTACCTCGTCCTCTTACGAATGTCAATCAACTGAAACTCTATGACAAACGCCTTAGAAAATACATAGATACAAATAAAATCAATAATACAACTATATACTTCTTACTCTTCTTACTTACTACACCTGAACTATAAATTCAGTTTATCTAAAATTACTAGAATGTTAACCTATTGTTTAGAGCACACAGAAAGTTTACGGAAGGATAGTTTCTGTAAACTTTTTTATCTCTCAGAACAATAAGTTGACATTATTGATAAATGACCTAAACTAGATTTTATGTATATAGTCCCTAAATTAATCCTATGCTTGTTGCCGATACTTTAAGTCCTTTATCCTTTCCATAAATCTTTCACTGCCCAGTAGTTTGCTGAGTTCTTATCCTTGTATGCGAGTGTCCCATCTTTCTTCCGTATACCCTTCGCCCTTGCTAGATACGATGCCCTACGCTTCTTATCCCCGTGCTGTGTATAGTCTTTCATAGAACTATCGCCATAATGAATTAACTTAGGTTTACCCGTAGGTCCTTTTACATATACCATCTTCTTCTTACCTTTCCTAGTAGATTTCATAGGTTTGTATAGCGGTTTACTCTCTTGTCTCGCTTTTGGCATTTATACTACTCAATATATTTTTTTAGTAGGTTGTTTTTGCTTTTTTACCTGCCCCTGTAGTCACTCCTCCTGTCGGACCCCCACCCTTGAGAATACTTTTCGCACCTTTCCTTGCTTTCTCAAAATCCGCCTTACTCGTCATCTTCTTACCTAACTTCTTACCTTTACCTGCTACTCGCTTAGGTTTCTCACTATCCATAGCATCTCTCCAGTGTCCGTGTTTCTTTAGACCTGCCTGTAATTGTGCTTTACGCATATTCATCTTGATTTCGGGTTTATTTAACTTTTTCGCCCTAATATAGTGTTTTAACTCACTGAGCGACCAGAATGAGGTGGGTTTGCCTGCGGGATGTGTCATAGTAGTATAGTGTAGGATTTATTAAAATTTTTGTAATGAAAAAATAAAAAATTCACTAGTATAAATATGAGCAATAGATACATTGAGTTAGTGCCTACGAATGTTCCCAGCGATGGTAAGATATCATTTAAGCACGGGCACCCAGTCATACAATTCATTATCGGGGCGAGTGACTATCTGTTGCTTGGTTCCTCTATTCGCCTATGCGGTGATTTTAAATGCTTCCTCAATACGGCAGGAGATACGCCTAAGTCCACTCCCGCCACAAGTAGAGATTATCTAAATATGAATTGTCGCACAGGTGTCTATGGTGCGTTTGACCAGTTAGTCATTAAAAATGTAGGGCAGTTCTCTACGATAGAACATATTAAGAATTACAATCGTATGATGGCATCCTATATGCCAGTGACTTCAGCACACTCTGATGTCAGTTCTCACTTTAATCAGACAGCACTTACTACGGGTTCTCCTAGTGAGCAGAAGGTCTCTGTAGTCAATGGCACTGCGGGTGAAAATGATACTGAACTTAACTCATTCTCAGTTCATCTTCCTTGCGGGTTCTTCTTAGGACAGCAACCTATCTTTATCGGTCAGCAGGGTATCAATGGTGTCCTCATAGAAATCCACCTAACACCCGATAGTCAGTTCTTCCATAGTGAAACTGGATATGTAGGCGATGAAATGCCTAACCTCCTAGATGCCTACTATGAGTTCTCTAACCTAAAACTTACTGCTGAATTAGTCACCCCTGACCCACAGAGTATGCGACAACTCACTAGTAAATCAGGGTCTACTTATCAATACAACTCTATCTCCTCTTACTACACATCAATCAACTCATCTAATGCCATCGTTAACTTTAACTTAGGTCTCCGTAATGTATTAGGTGTATGGGCGAACTTCATAGAGGCGAAGCGTATTAACAACTTTAAATATGATGGTCTAGAAACTAGGTTCTTACACAATACGGATAACTCACCAGCATTCATTAAAACCCTTATCTTCACTAAGGGTGGTGTTAAATTCCCTGAGAACTACGATACTGAAACTCTCCAGAAAGATGACCCGAATGATGACTTTGCTGACCCACAAGTCATTAGAGGTTTCGTAGATGCCATTACTCAATTCTCTAAGTTATCTAGGACTATGATTTCCCCTGCGAACACCTACCAGAACTCATATGAGTTTGATACACAGCAGTTAGATGGAGGTGCCATAGCAGGTGTAGGTATGGCATACGACCAGATTTCAGGACAAGGTGTAGATTTCAGCACTCAGAACTTCGGTATTCGTATGGATACGAACCTCATTACTGATGTCCCTACAGGTCTCTATCTATTCGTCCACTCTAAGAATACTATTGTATTTAATGGCAGTGGCATTCAGATTTTAAAATAAGTCAATAGAATTAATATGTAATCTAGGATATATACAATGCCAGAAAAACCAATAGAAGAAGTCAAAAAAGAACTAGAAGTTATCCATAGAATTCTAATAGAGGTGAAGATGGATATAGTGTATATCAAAGATGCCCTAAAGAAATGGGAAGAGAAAGGCAAGGGATGGGAGAGAGAGCAAGGTGGGTGGTTTTTTTAAATTTCTACTTTTAAAACAAAAAGTTAACCTTCTTTTTTTTACTATTGTTTACAAGTATAAACAATATGTCCGCCGTTCCAGACCTCCTCAAAATAGGTGCTATCCCTTCTAATCTCGCTATGTCTGTAGAAACTGGAATTCTGGACCCAGTTGTCCAGAATGATAAATTCATTCGCTTTAATATGAAGCGTAGTGGTTTCTTACATTCTAACTCTAAATTAGTCTTATCACTTACAGGACGAGGTGATGCTGACTGGAGACAGACGGATGCTCACGCTTTCTTACCTGCGTCAGTAGGTATAGGTTCTGTCATTGAGCGTGTGCGTCTACTTAGTGGTAATACCACCATACAAGAAATTCAGGACTGGGGTGATTTACACGCATACAGGTCTGTATTCATTGCTCAGGAGAACAATAAAGAGCGTGAACAATATACTACGGGTCGTCTTACTTGTCTCTCTTCTGAATTTGCTGATGATGATAGACTAGAAGACTTTAACCAGTCTGACCCATCTACTCCTCTAACTACAGGTGTTGCTAAGAGAAGTGATTGGAAAGCAAATGAAATGACACTAGATACTGGCACTGAATACTATTCACATACATTCACGACAAATACCTATGGCACAGCACGACCTGATGCTACAGGCGACTGGATGAAACGCCTACAGAGATTTCAGTATCTTGATAATGAACCTGTATGGCAGGTCTCCCTACAAGACCTATGCCCTTTCTTAAAGCAAACTCAATTACCTCTCTTTATGTTTGAGGAAGAAATCTACTTAGAAATCACTTTCTCTGACCCGACCCGCCGTCAAGTAGTTAATAAGGTCCTCAGTGATGATGCTGGCACGAACCCAGAAATGAAGATTAACCCAGTAGAAAGTAAACTTATCATTGATTACATCACCTACCCACAGGAAACTATGGAAGCATTTGCGAATGCTAATCAAAATCTATCGTTTCAGTATTACGACTATGAACTTACTAAGTTCTCTGTAGATAGAGCAAAAGCAAACTCATCGTTTATCCGTAATCTAGGTGGTGATGGTAAGGTAGTCAATAAAGTCATTATGGCACTCCAGCGTAATGACGGAGCAGGTGCTAACAACACTTACTTAGTAGAGCAACTTAATGGAGGATATGAAGCACGCCACCCACCAGAAGATGCTACGAAATCTAGGGAGCGTGTCATTACAAATCTACGCTACAATACGGAATACCTCTATCCTATTGATGTTAAGAACGATGCCTACCACTTTAACAATGTAGTCCAAGCAGAAGGACAACCACCTATGGTTTCTCGTGGTATGTATAGTGGACAGGGTAGTGTAGGCACCTACTCAGCAGGATTATCAGGTCGCCAGTTTGAGGGCAGAGAAGTCCAAGACAACCTCAAAGTTGACTACTTCTATCAAACATTTAAACTCAATAAGATGAACCGCATTAATCAAAAGGGTATAGAACTCTACCAGCAAATGATTGATATTGATGATAAGAACCATACACTCAAAGTATGGTTAGAAGTTGTTAAGGAGGCACGCCTAGTCAATGGAAAACTACAATCCTCCTATGCTTAAATTTTATTTAATCATTCTTATAAATTATATCTTATAAAGTAAATGAACAGCATAACAAACATTCATTTAGTTGATTGTAATAGAGTGAATAGCGTTGAGTATAAGAGTGGTGATGACCAGCAACCTGCTTCGTGGACGAATGTAGTTCACGATGGGTTAAAACTCAATGTAGGGGATAAGATAAGCGTTGCTTACTCTTGTGTGAATGAGGTAGGATGTGGTAGTGGTCAGATAGAAACGAAAGGTAAAATCATAGGGAGAGTTGATTATCAACACGGAGAACTTACAGGAGACCTCAGTGCTAGTCCGAATGGTAGAGAAGAACTAGGACCTTTTGCTACGAATATAACTACCTATAATCCGAAAACAACAACACTAGATGTTGCTGATAATCATTTTAATATGGTGATTTCTTACTATAAGACTACGAATGGAGAAAACTACATACATTTGCCTAGACGATATGATAGTAAAGTAGATACACATACTCCTTGTGTCTTTGATGAATTAGGCACTACGAATGGAGCAGGACCTCAAGGATGGGAGAATGGTATTAAAACTAACAATAAGATATGGTATCAAGGAGATGGAGTGACAAATGGTAGACCTCATAAAATACCTGCGGTGCGTGTCTTTGAGGACTGGCACTGGTATACAGGGAATAAAACCTATCTACCTAGAAGTAATGTCGTATCTCAAGGTGATGCCTATATAAGCGACCCTCTCCCTGCGTTAAGTGAAGGTAATGAAACTACACCCTGCGACCAATACTGGGATTTAAACTGCTGGAAACAGAAGAATGATAATAGTAGATATACACTCTTCTTTGCTCAGAACCAATACTGGACTTCTAGTGGTTTATCCGTAGAAGACGCAGAGAAGTTTGATGCGTGGTTCTGTGTAAGAGACCCAGCACTCCAAGTCTATCATCAATACAAAGAGTTAAAACAATATAGTGTGAATAGTGGTTTTAATGACCCTAACAATGTAGCATATCAGTTAACTAGTCAATTTAGTGACCCTGTCTTAGGTCCACAACCTATGCTTTTACGACAGAAAGACTATGATACATCAGCACCTACGGGTAATGATATACGAGTTGTCCCTGATTATCCTGCTTCTTTCTCTATGAGTGTGAAAGGAGAGACTTATAAACCTTTTCCCGCATCTAACTACTATTCTATGAGTAGAGGTAAGATAGCAACCGATAGTGGGACACCTACTCCTACAGGAGCATATGGTAATTACTATTCACAAATCGTCATAGAAGGTGAACTTGAGGAACAAAAATGTAAAGATTGTGTAGCATATCAATCTAACTTTAATTGTATAGGTGTTAAGAGACCTGAGTTCTTCACCTCAGGGAGAAAGATGATGCTGGACTGGATAAAGACGACTTATCCTGCCTACGCATCCCAACCTCAGGTAAAACTAGGTGCTTGTTATGTTAATCCAGACGGAGTAGACCCTAGTGGTCTAGAACTCCCTACTTATATTGACTGGTGGGAAGTAGAAGAAGACCTCAATGTAGGACAGAATAATCGGTGGATTACTACGAGTATAGAGTGGACGAAAGAGAACTTAGATAATCTACGAGACTTCTTTAAAACACAGAAACTCTATCCAGAGTTACTTAACTTTCCGAAACGAGACAAAACTTCATCCTTTACAGGTAATAGTGATTTACACAATGTTGATACACCACCCGTCCAGACCTCTTTATTAGATACAGAACAAGGAGGGACTATGCCTGATGCCTTCCATAAGAGATTTTTACATATGGATTGTTTTAATGTAGATAATAGAGGCGGAGCAGAGAAAGGGAGACGAGGTCAATTCGGTGATGATATGGCAAGTCCTACTTACAGAACGAGTGAGACAGGATTAGAGTGGATTGATACGAGCACAGCATCCGTGCCACTTTTCTTCTACTTTGACCCTAAACGAGAAGACATCTATGTAGAGACTAATTACGACCCTCAATTAGATTTTACATCTACATCTACCGATGCGGATAATGTAAGTGATTTATGCTATGGATTTGCGAAAGAGAGTAGAAGTGTTAACGGCAGTTTCATAGCACTCAATATTAGAGGATTACCCGATGATTTATTAGAGATGTGTGGTGATGGAGGTTCAGACCCTTCTACTAGATATATAAATGGTAATTACATAGGATATGATTTACATTTTAATGCCTATGGTAATAGTAGTATACTTCTCTATACAGGGATATTGCCTTGTAATATAGACAATAAACAAGTCGTAGGTGTGCCTACTCAGGGTAATGCGAGAAATGATACAGCAGGTCAAGATGTCTACTGGGAACCCTCAGGCGGTCCGACTACAGGTAGAGGACACGATGGTCGCCTAATACAACCTTATGGTTTCTCTATCAGTAAAATCATTAGACAAGTGTATATAGGTGCGATAGACCCTATTGTTCAGTTTGTCAGTGCGAATAGTCGTTTTACTTTCGGTGGATTACATACACCCGAATACATACAAAATGGAAACAATGCGGGAGCACCCTTAAAAGAGGCAACAGCAGATGAAGATGCTACTACAATCCCTACAGAACCCGATGCGGGAACTGAGGTCTATAAGATAAATAAGCGTATCACTCAATGGAACAACTATACACCTGAAGTCTTACCCCTCCGAGATGATAGTAGTTTTAAAGCACCCTTCTGGGATACGGACTATATAAAAACCACTTCGGGTGGTGGGACGACTAATAATATCCGTATCGTAGGACAAGTCGCAGGAAGTATGTTTGAGGTCACTGATGAGCACGATGGTCAGGATACAGATAGTTATTTACTCTATGGAATGGAGCAGTCAAATCAATCCCGCTATTCTAATTATGGAGACCAGCAACCTAGAAATCATATGGAAAGTTCTAATACAGGTATAGTCAATAAATCAGGTATTACAGCAATCTCAGAAAATAGTAGGGCAGTAGATACATCCCACGAATATGTAGAAGCAAACAATAATCTCAGTCCTTTCATTGTCTATGATAGTCATAGTGGTATCTATTTAGAGGACTGGGGTATAACAGACGAGCGTATGTGGGAAGATAGTTTATTCGGTAGTATGGGTTTCTCCTATGACCAAATGAACCCTACGAGTGATAAACAACTCAATAGACAAACAAAACTAACACGAGTGAACTATGATACTATCTCACCCTTAACAACCTCCGCATTAGTCCCTACAAAGGATTTACCTACTTATATCAAGAATATCTATCAGAAACCTATGTATACACAACAATTACCTACACCTATGATAGCATCGCTATGGTATGGTATACTAGGGGATTACTATATAGATAATGCGGACCAGATGCCTCCTACTTGGAATAGCACGACAGATAACTTACAACGAAGATTTATACATATAGGTGATGTTAACTTGCCTGCGGTCACTCCTGAAAGTGTAAACCCACAGACTAGTCATACAATTATGGCAGATGGTTTACCTATTAAAATGAAATCACCTTACTATCTAGTGAAAAGTGATATACTTGCGGATGCTTACTTTATCCGTGAGAAAGACCCTTTGCCTATCGTTGCTGTTATCAATAAAGAAAACTTCTTCGGAGACTTCGCCTTTAGTCAATCCTCTCAAATAGAGTATGTAGTTAGCACACCGAAAGTCCTTACAGAGATACGCACTGAAATCTATGATGCGGATATGACCTTTGCCTCGTGTGGGAAGAATAGTGGTATCATCTATAAAATCACTAAGAATGTCCCACATAACCCTAATCTCGTTCAGCAACTACTCAACAATCAAGGACAACCTAAGAAAAATACTATAGATATCAATAAAACTGGTTTATAAGAAAATGTATAGAATGTCAACTTATTGTTTAGAGCACTCAGAAAGTTTACGGAGGGATGCTTTCTGTAAACTTTTTTATCCCTCAGAACAATAGGTTAACATTCTAGACAATTGAGTGAAACTCTATTTAAGAATAAATTATCTTAACACATATATATGTTCATTCACAAAACCTTCTCAAAAAAAGACTTATGTGAGATATGTGAGATACTCAGCATAGAGATAGAAGATATCAAAGATATGAATAAACAACAAGTAGTCAAAGCAATTAGTGAGTGGATAGATAAGAACCCTACTCAACTCTTCTTACCGAATGTATTACACATAGATGATGTATTACAATTGACTACTCATTTAGGGAGTATCAATCAGAGTAAGATTAATAGTGCGAAAACGAAACAAGATGTAATGAAACGAGCAAAGAAGTTAATTGCCTATGGTAAGAATGGATATATATTTACTGGATATGGATACAAAGATATATGTGAGGTTATAGAGGACATAGAGTTTGTCTTACCCTATGGAGATAGTCCTAGTGTGCGTAAAGCGTGTGAGTGGGTCAATAATGACCCTAAGATAAAAGATAAATACTTTCCTGTTATTAGTGAACAAGTAAAACAAAAACTAAAAGAAAAAAAAGAATTACATATACAAAGCGTAGGCAAAGCACAATTACATTGGGGACATTTCACTATTGTGTTTGACTAGTAGTGTCAGTGGTATAGTGATTGATTGCTGTGCCTACACTATGAAGTGATGACTTAGCATCTGATTTGAGTTCTTCACTCATATCCCCATATTTCTCAGTATAGAAACTATGCCTTAGCATACGAGTTCCTATCTTCTTTTCTAAATATATCTGATTGTATTTCAGTAGTAATTGTGTCATATCATTACTACTGATACTTTCTAAGTGCTTGTCTTTATCTAATCCTTTCACGAATAAAGGTGCCTGCTGGATATCCTCACCATAGTGTTTCTTCCAGCAGTGTTTTATATAGTGGTTCATAGTTTTATTCATCTCCTTACTTAGTTTGATTTCTACACGACTATCGCCTTCTTTCTTAGTCTTATACTTATTGAGATGTATGGTGAATGCGTGATTACCTCTACCTACAGCACGACCCACTAACCAGTTCTCCTTTTCTTGGTCCCACGATGCTAATGCTCTCCATTGCTGTTGTGTAATATATTTTAATCCACAACAATCATTACGGAGGTTATGGTCAAAATGAAGTTTCATTAGTAGATAGTATTGGATTGTATCCATACCACAAGACCATACATACTTACCTTTCTCTAAGACATCAAATACCTTTGTCTGTATCTCATCCTTAGTCACGAGTTTATTACTTTCATCTTTAACCACCATATTGTTGTTCATATTCATACGAGCATCCATATAGATTTTAACTAGTTCTGGAGACAGACCTTTGTATTGACCTATCTGTATGAGTGCTGATAGATAATTACGCTTAGTAGACATACTTAACTGCTTATCAGGATATCTTACATCTTGTGCTGAGTTGATAGTCTCTAAGACTTTATCTGAATTCTCATACCACTTCTCATCCGATGTATCTACTAGTTTGAGGAGTTTATTAAAGTTCATACAATATTGTTTAAAACTAGTATTCTTAATAGGACGCTGATGAATACTCGCCCTGTATTGATTACACGCTTCCATCTCTTCGTGAAAATGTTTCGCTTCGTGTTGCTCGTTCATAGTATACTTCATTTTATATATTATATAACAAACTAGTTTTTAAATACCTTTAATAAGAAGAAGTGGGTGCTTGCCCCCCTACTCTCTGTAGAGAAGAGGGTGCTGTGATTGTCGCAACTGATTGTTTCACACTAGGAGCACTCATATATTGTTTTTGTTGAGCATCACTATAGGTTTGCTGTTGTTCTTCTGCGGTTGCTTTCTCATCTTTTTTACCTCCTACCCAGTCTGCTATGGTTCCTGCTACACCTAGAATAGCACCTATAGGTGCGAGTTCAGGTGCTACCGCAGAGATAACACCTGCTACATCACCCGCTTCGGATAACACTGCTCCTGTTTTCTCTGCTGTATTTTCTGCTTTCCATTTCTTAGCACCATCTCCCCACTGAGACACTCCTTTTCTATACCTTCTGCTAGTCCAGTGACTACACCTGCTGTAGCACCGACTATATGTGCTGTTCCACTATCTACACCTATCGTAGTTAATCCTGTTTTAATAGTCTTACCTTCTAATCCTAATGCCTCATCACTTTCTCCTGCTTGTGCTGTTGCTCGTATTTCAGACATAGATTTCTCAGGGTCAGTTTGAGGTCCTGAAAATCCCATTGCTCTATCTTTCTCTTGTGCTTCTGCTATGCTTAATGTATTACCTCCTTGTTGTCCTGCTCTCTGCTGAACTTCCGCAGGACTAGGATTTTGAGGTTCTGACATAGTATCACTGCCTGCTATAGCAGGTCTACTAGGAGTTCCTCGTGCTCCCTGTTCAGCACCTCCCGTTGCTAATCTCGGTCCACCTTGTGTAGTATCATCAAACGAAGTAGGCATCTCATTACCTAATGCTCTCTGTGATTGCTCAAACTCCATATCACTAACTTGCTGTTCTCCACTTGCTACATCTCTTTGTTTTGCCTGTATCATACCCTGCTCAAAATCACTTTCTTCTGCTGGACTTAGAGGTCCTCGTTCTCCTCTGTTAATCTGTCCCCTAATAATTGCTTGTCTTTCTAATTCTGAACCCTGTGCTAGGCGAGGTGGGTTTTGTCTGATAAATTCAGAAGGGGACATCTCACCACTCTGAACTTCAGCAGGGAGACGAATTCTAGGAGCAGGTGTATTCGCAGATACACGAGGTCCACTACTAAAGGGATTACTTACACCCTGTGCCATACTATATGCCTTAGTAGATGCGGTGCTTACTGCTGTTTTAAGACTACCTGCTCCTTTTCGTGCCATTGCTCCTAAATCATAGTCAACTTGCTCTAACCCTCTCGCTTCTGCTTCTGCTGGACCCATAGCAGGGACACCTACTCTACCACCAGACATATGAAAAAGATTATCTTGTGTGCCTCTAACTAGAGCATTGCCTAACCCACCATACTTCTGAGTTGCCTTATAAGTCTGATAGGTGCCGTGTATTGCTGATAAACTATCAAACCCAGTCATTGCTCCCATATGAGCATTGAGGATTTCATCTGCGGTCTTATCACTCTTCTTTGCTTCTTGATAATTATTGTATGCTGATTGTTTAATGGCACGGATTTTATCATTGTATGAGTTCACATACGATGCCATAGAGTTCCCTTGTAATTGTGCCTGATGTATACCATAACTATCCATTTTATACTTTATTAAATATATTATTGATACATACTAAATTTTATAAATCCTGAGGAGGGGCACTCTCTATAGATGTGTTCTTACCACTGAATTCAGATAGGTCTACACTACTAGGATTAAAGTAGAGAGTTTGTCCTTCTGCTATTAAATCAGTAAAGTTCTTATAACACTTCACAGGATTAGATTGTAAGTCCATATGTAAGAAGTCATATCTATTCGGTGTCGCATACTTATAGATAGCAAGAAAGTTCTTCTGACCACCGACTACATCCCCGAACTCTTCACTGATTTTTAACATCTCTTTAAAATTAGGGAAGGGACTAGTGATAATTAAGTTCTGAGCGTTCTGTCTCGCTACAGGGGATATCTGCCTAAAGTTCTGACTGGAGATACATAAACTCCTTATATTGTAGTGTCTGTATCGTGAGCAGAGTTGCCATAGTAAACCACTACGAGGCACACTACCTAATAAATCATCACATATTAGAGCAATCTTAGGTTGTTCGTGTTTCTCATACTTCTTCTGATTTTCTAAGATACCTTGTATGATAGCATCATCATAGTAATCATCTACATCATATGCTTCTTTGAGATAACGACTAGTAATATCATTACTGATTGTATTACTCATTATCTTAACATAGTCAAATAGGTCCTGACCATACATATTGTCATTAAGAAACATATTACTCAGTAAAGTAGACTTACCTGTCTTAACGGCACCTATGATAATAGTAAGAGACCCACCGCCGAAACCACCGACAGAAGGAAGATGTGGGTGGACTTCTTCTCCCCACTTATCCTCTTCATCGGGGTCCTGAACAGGTAGGACTACAGGTGCTTGTCGTTTCTCTTTAAAGATATCCTTAGTGCCTTTCTTACCTTTCTCCTTATACTCTTTATCGTTTAACTCTTTCACCCTACGCTGGTTCTTATCATTTTGATGGTTAGACTTCTCCATAATACTCTATTTAAGAAAATTGTTCTTAATATGAAATATTAAAACATTGACTATAGAAGTCCATATCATTCGGATTTAACGCTCTCTGTATTTGCTGTGTAGTCTGTCTATCTGCTATATGAACCGCTTTCTGTTCTGCCTTCTTCTTCTTGCGTGCCTTTCGTATGGCATCATACTGCGTTATTGCCTGAACACTAATATCTTTAATATCATCTTTAGTAAGATAATTATTCTGGGGTTGACTATAGTGAGTGGGTGGTTGACTTCTCTGGTTAATCTGGGGAACTGGAATAGGAGTGCTCGCTGGGGCGACCTGCTCACTAGTCTCCACCCCTAGAGAGGATACTTCTTTCAGAGCGGTCTTAGTCTTTGCCCTTGCTTGTCTATTCGCTAATGATTTCTCCCTACCTCTTGCTAGTGCCTCTAATTGTTTCTGTGTCATCTTTCGTTTCTTCTTTTGTTGACCTATTGTTTGCTGGGCGACTTGACCTGTATGAAGTATAGTTTCTTTTACTTCAGGTTTCTTTTCTTCTTCAGACAACAATTGGTTAACCTCCTGCCTTAACATAGGGTCTACCTCATCACTCTCATCTTCTAACACCTCTATCTCTTTGACTACAGGTTCAGGCATAGATATCTCTGCTGTCTGTGTCTGAACCTTATACTGAGGTTTCTTAGGTTTCTTAAAAATCTTATTTGTATCTACTCGTGCCTTCTTAGTGTATTGTTCATCATTACCTTCTTCCTCAGGGTCATACTGCTCCTCTAGGGGTGGGATGTCTACTTCAGGGAAACTTGCCATTTATACTATACATTTAGAAAATTTTGTAGAGTAATAAAAAAAAAATTTGTGTAAAATCTATTGATAAATAAGGGTATTTTGTGTAATTTGTGTAAACAACAAACTCAGTTTACTTTTATGGGACTTTTACCTTCTCTGTCTAATATGGAGAACTATAGTCGTATTACCTTTGATATCGTCTACTAGTGTCTCATCACTATTAACTAAGTCCAGTTGTAGTTGATTAAGTGAGATAGGTTCAGTATTACCTAGTCGTAGATAGGTTTTCTCTGATGTCTCAAAGAAGAGTGGACCCGTGCTTCTACCTGTATTATCAAAGAGAGGACAATGATGGATTATCTTACTAGGTGTGCCGTGTCCGAAATTATGGGAGAGTTGTGTAAGAGTAGGACACGATACAAAGATAGTAGAGGAGGCAACACCTTCGGGTGCGAATTCACTACTCCACTCTACTGAGGTGTCTGTCTTAGTGCCATCACTCTCATTAATGATATGAGAATAGAAACCCATTAAATCATAGACACCTGCGGATGCTGTAAGTTCAGGTGGATTAATATGGGGGTCTTCATCATCCTCATCTTCTGGGTTCGTATAGATAGTAAATGTGCCTTGTATTTCACTAGACCCATCAATAGATAAGACTTCACCCTCCCACCCGAAAGTAGCATTACTAGGGCGTGTATCACTATCAAAACTACTCTCTCCACCATACTCTGCCATATTATCTTCGTGTTCTTCATACCACCCTTTACCATATCCTCTATCTTTCTGTTCTTGTGCCGTAGTGTAATCTCTACCAGTGATATTACGAGTATCCCATTGTAAATACTTCGTGCTATCATTATCAATTTGTATTTTCATATGTAATCTGAGTTTAGTAGATGTGATGGGTGGGTAACTATATATGGTATCTCTACGAGACCTAACAAAGAGGTGATGGTCAGCATTACCCTTCTTAGTGGATACTAAGACTTCATTACCCTTCACCTCAAAATGAATATCAGATATGCTTTCACTATTCGTATCTAAATCATAGGGACCCGACCCAGTTAAATCACTACCACTATCCTCCCAGTATTCTATCTCTGTATTAAAGTTAGTCTTCTCTGCCTGCTGTTCTTCATCTGGGTCATCAAAGCAGTTAGCATATACTCGTAAGTAATGTTTATCATCATCTTCATCATAGACACTCGCTACGCAGTAATCCCAAAAGTTAATTTCATTTAATCCTAAGTCATCTGGGTCTAGGTTAGGGTCGTGTTCATTCTCACAAGCAGAAGGTAGACCATATCCACTAGAGACTGGACCTATATAATTCTTATAGTAATCATATTGACGATTACCTGCTGACCCTCTACCTTGATGAGCATTACCACACGCCTGTGCTCTAACTAGACCTATACACCAACTGACTTGAGTAGCATTCGCAATACTGATTGTCATATCTGAACCCTGAAAGGACATCATACGCTCAGGAAAGATAGCAGTATTACTACCCGCATTATCTGTGGTATTTCTACCCAACCAGCGAAAGGATGTGCCTGAACCAGAAAACCCTGTAATGGTTGACCCATCTGCCGACCCTACAAACGATGGTTCACCCTCAAATTTACCTGTGCTACCATCACTATTCGTAATTAATAGACCATAAGGTGTGAGTGTGCCACCATCATCTAAAGTAGTAGACTTCTGAGATAAACTAAAAGTAAACCCCTTAAATCTTTCATCTGTATAGGACTGAATAGAGACAGCACCTGCTTGTAAGTCAGGGTGCCATAGACACATCTTATCTAGTGCTGACTTCAGTGCTTTCTTTAATCCATCTTCATTATATGTGCCTTCATCTAATGTAAATTGTAAGAGAGACTGACTACTATTTCTAGTAAAGTCTTCTCCATCTGTATAGGCAGGTCCGAAGTCTACAAATCCTACATCGTTCTCACCTTTGACTACTTCATATTTTCCACTACGCTCATACTTGACTGACTGGACTGCTACTTCACTCTTAGGTGGTATTATCATAGCATTTGGTAGATAGTTTGTGAAGGAGAAAGGACGACTTACTCCTATCTCCTTCTTGTGGTATCTTGATTGCTCCGAACTACAGACTAATAAGGACATTTATAGAATATCATTTATAATATTTCTACTACTATTTTTTTAATAATTACTTAATTATAATGAGCAGTTTTACTGGCACCCGAAGGGTTAACAAGGACTTAACTAAGAGCAATGTAGATGTCTATGCTAATTTATATTCACACACCCCTATGGAAATTAACCCTATGCCTATGACTACAGGTAAGATGTTTGATGTAGAGAAAGACATAGAAGCAGACAAACGAATAGACCCAAGTAAAGTATTTCAGGGATATAAGAAAATAAAGAAAAAACCGAAAAAAGAGCGTAAACATAAAATATCAAGAATAGATAAAGCAGTCGTAGATAAAAAGAGAGGAGTTAAATATGGCATCTAATATTAAATTTAAAATGAGTGATGGAACTGATTACTTTGTGCCTATGGGAACTAAGGTGCCTATTCATCCTGAAGGATATAAACTCTATAGAGGGTATATGACTGATGTAGCAATACTCAATAATGAGGCGACGGAAGTAAAAAAAAAAAAAGTAAGTATTGTAAATAAAATGTGTGGTGATAGTATAAAATGCCAACACCAACCTTCTGGACAAGCGAAGACAAAATCCCCATCAGTCAAACAAAGGTCTCCATCCCCAGTGAAAACGGACTAGAATATGATGGAGGCGACCGCATCATCTTTACTATCCCAGCGGGACAAGTAGACTACTTTAATCCAGTCAATACTCAATTAAGTGTAGATTTAAAAATTAAATGTCCTTCGGGCAAAGCACCTACTCGTTTACAATTAGACCCTCAATTAGGCGGAAGTGTTCTTATCCGTCATATGAGAGTATATGGAAATTCAGCAGAGATGCCCTTGTTAGAGGAATTACAAGATGTGAATGTATTGAGTGCTCTACGCTATGACTATGATAAGAATGACAATCTAGTTAAGAAGCGTGCTTTAGTAGAAGGCACAGGTATCTATGATAGTCGCTGTCGCACTGAATTCGGTGGTCAGAAACGCTTAGGTAATACACCACTCGCCTCTTCTTTCTTTACTCCGAATGTAGATGGTAGTGAAAAAGTGTTTGATGCTACAGATAGTGATAGTGGATTTAAAACAGCAAAACTACTTATCCCACTTCATATGTCAGGTATCTTCGGGTCATCTGTAGTCTTTCCGAATATGTTAGTTAATGGTCTCCGAGTAGAGTTAATCCTATGTGAAAACAAAACACCTTTCTGTCAGTTGCCTTCTGTAATGAAGAACAATCAACCTGAGAGCAACCCTCGTTTCTTCGGTGTGGACAGGACGGGTGCCGACTGGGACCCTAGTGATAATGGTGGTTTTGATAACAATGCCACTGATACATTCTATGTAGCACGCACAAACAATATGATTGATGTAGAACATCTACCCTTCTGTGTAGGTGAAGAAATCTCTATGCTTAATCTACTCACTAACCCAGTGGATGATGCGAATGGATATATCACTTGGGTGGTTTCGGGTCAAGACCCTGCCACCACTAATCAAGCACATATGCGTGTCCCTAAGATTAAGAAGATAAGTCTAGTTGCTGGAGATGGCACGAATAGTAGGCAGTTAGTAGAGATTGTCCTTACAGAAGAAGTCCACCCTGATAGTTCTATTGAGGGATACACTGCGAAACCTGATGAGTGGGCACTCTACTCTACTTCACTTAATGCTAAGGTAGGTGATAAAACCCACAACTCTTCGTGGGAACCTACATTCACTCTATCTAACTGCGAACTTCTAGTAGAGAAAGTCCAGATGCCAGATGCTTACACATCTAAAATGATGAGTGCTATGAAACAAGGAGGCACTATCAACTATGACTTCTTATCGTTCACTAACTACAAATACTCACAACTCTCTAATGATAGAGTAGCAAATATCCGTGTGCCTATTATGAACAAACGCTGTAAGGGTGTTTTATGTATCCCTACAGATGCGTCTGTCTATAGTGCCCGTGATAAGATTAATGGTGGTAATAGTAATGAAAACGATGCTACTGCTGAAACCTTTACTTACTTCACCCATAGAGAAGGTGGTGAATGGGGATATGGTGGAACTCAGGACCAGCAGATTATCTCTAACTGGAAACAATATAGTGATAGAAGTGGTTTAGTAGGCATTGCTGATGGTATTACTCAATATCAGTTTTTCTATGATGGTCGCCTTAATCCATCCCGTAAGGTAGATACTAAAAAGATATCTAATCGTGTTTCTATTGCTCAGCAACCCCTAGTAGAGTTAGAAAAAGCACTTGCTGTATGTAATATCAATCCTCACTCTTTCAGTGAGTTTCAGCGTAATTTCTGTATTGCCCGTGCGGTAGGTATTCAGAATGGTGTATCCGACCTATCTACGACTGACTTTAACTTACAAGTAGAATATCAAGATAGTGAGAACGACCCGACTAAGAATAAACTATGGAACATCTACATAGGACATCTGCGTAGATTAATGATTAAGGGGGATAGTGTAATGGTAGATGTCTAAGGTAAGTGTCGCTCTGCGACCGACCCTTAGGGTGTCAACTTATTGTTTAGAGCACTCAACTTTATACAATTCTATCCTTTTTGTAAACTTTTTAATGCCTCAAAACAATAGGTTAACATTTATTTTTTAGGACTTTATATATTTTCTCATTCATAGTATAAATGAGTGTAAGCGACCAGCAATGGGAGGGCAACTGGATTGATATACAGAAACCTCAGAAAAAGACCCGTGAAAGGTTAGAGGGTAAAAGTGTTAAGGGTGTCCCTTATTTTGACTGGGAGCAGGGTGAAGCAGAGAAATTCAGAGGACAAGGTAAGACTATAGTAGAGATAAAGAAACTCATTAAAAAGAAAAGAGATTACTATGGGAAACAAGAGCAGAAAGTAGGAGAAGCAAGAGAGAAAGCAAAAGCAAAGAAACTAGGTGTGAAAATAGAGAAGAAACCTAAGGTAGCAAAGGAGGATATAGTATCCTCATTAAAGAAACGGCAAGATGAGATTTTATCTAATCCTGACCACCCTATATTTAATAGTGAGGATGGATTGTATCGTGCCGAAGGATTTACCCCTGAGATGGTAGTATTTGACCCTAGATTTCTATTAGCGAGTATCAAGTATACATCTATGGATATTAACAATTTCTTACGATTACAAGTAATGAATACACCTGATAGTCAAACTAGAGCACAGGCAATCAATAGTGGAGAAGCACTCCCCTTTGAGGTATGGTCTGAGATGGTAGCAGGACAAAGACAAGCATATGAGAAAGATGAACCCACTATCCCTGAGAAGATGAAGAAGGTAGGTGGTCCAGAGAAGTTTGACTTAGAACGCCCCCCTACATTTTTCGGTGAGGTTAGTGATATAGAAGCAAGCGGACAGACGGATATAGACTATACCCCTAAGGATGTCCCTTATCAGCAGAGTGCTGTAGGCACGGATTATGGGGAAGCATTACCTGTATTGAGAATGAATGATATGGAGTATCAGTCTACATTAACTAATCCTATCATAGACCAGCGAGGAGTTCATCAAGTCTATCCTCTACCTCCACCTGTCAAAGATAGACCTGAGACTTGGGGATTAGATAGTAAATCTATCAATCAAGGCAAATATGCTTATAATCACTATGTTAGTGTTGCTCGTAAATGGAGAGCAAAAGATATAGGCATAGGTCGTTTTAAAGGTGCTGAAGTAGGACAAGTAGAATATGAGGACTTCCCACTCGCATTTAATAGTGGGTCTAAACCTATCTATAATGAGAGTGGTGTATTGACCGATGAAGAGCATAGTAGACTTATGGCAAAGTATGAAACAAAGAAAGAAGAGTTTTATAACTTAGTGCCTGATAAGAAACGAGTAGAGGGAGCACAATGGTTAGATATACCGCAGTTATCTACTGAAATAGAAGAAGGTGCTAATCTAAGTAAATTTAAAATTGGAGACAATGAACGATATACTCAAGAAAGAGAAGTAGACCCTGATTGGGTATATACCATAGGTAGTCAAGGTGGTTTATTGTATGTAGGTCGTAAAGGCACATATAAGAGAGCACGAGGTGGATTGTTAGAACTAGGTGAAAATCAAACGGGTGGCATACGACAATTACCCCCTATTCAGGTGGTTCTCTATAAGGAGTTAGGATTAGTGTTTGTTCGTGGTGAGACAAGATTAGACTACTTCGGTAAGTTAAAGAGTAGAGTGGCATACGGACAAGTGAAGTATGCGGATAGTTCTGTTCTACTCAAAAAAGATTTTGAGAAAGACTACCGCCATTTAGAGGAGGACATCTTTATTAATGATATATTAAATCTAGTGCCTCATCGTTTCATAGAGATAGAGGGCGATAGTTATGGTGTGAGTAGTGGTATCAATTTACAAGTAGATTACACTACTTATCGTGCGAAACTCTCTAGTGATGCTTACCATAAGAAAGCAAAAGCATTTCATAGAATGTTAGCACTCGTAAACAATCAAGTCGTAGAAGAACGAGTGAATGATATTATAGTCAAGTATGCGGTAGACTATGAACCTTTATTTATGATGAATGACCCTACTGAAGATACCACAGCAGAGGGTGATGATAATGTATTTGATAGAGCAAACAAAAACAGAGAAGATGTCTTAGATGAACTCAAGACTTATCTACCTGAAGGATTAGGTGAAGAACCTAGAATAAAGACTACAGACGAGTTTGATAGACCCATCCGTAAGTATCAGGGATTACTAGAAGGGAGTGAAAGACTATGGGGAGACCACATAGAAAGTATCTATGATAGAGTAAAACGGCAAACATCTCAAGTAGTTCAGCAGAGAGAGAGTATTGCTAAGAGTGTCGCAGTAGAAGGTCTCAAAGTAAAAATGTATGACTTACTAGAAGTGTTTTCCGATGAAATGACTACTGAGTTGATGCTAGGCGACCATACATTAACCTATTTATCAAAAGATAGGCGAGGGGACATACAATTTGCTCTAAATGAGGGTGGAGTTAGAAATATGTTTAGTGATGATAAACCCTATGAACTACGATATGTAGGTGGGGCACCGAATACTCCGAATGCGATTAAGTTTATAGAGAGATACTTTCGTGAGTTTCCACAAGTGGCATATCAAGATATAGATGAAGAATATGAGAACTTTGAGATTGAGTTTGAGAACCCCGAACAGAGACGCTACTGGGTTAACAGAAGCGATAATGTTTATAAAGAAGTAAGGGATAGAATAGTAGCAGAAGGTGAACCTGACTTACCCGAAGATGAGCAATCAGATGACGATGATGGATTGCGTAAAATCACATATCAAGGAGTAGATTACTATGTAGATGATGAGATGGACGGAGAGGTCTTAAATAATGAATTGACTAGTGTAGGTGAGTGGGATGGAGAAAGCATAAATTTTCACAATAGTGAATATGCTTTAGAGCATAGAGAACATCCTGATTATACTGGACCTCGTCCTAAGAAGTCTACATTTACATTACCACCTACACAACCCCAGTCTAGTTCGCCTGAGGACTATGATGAACCTGAAGAACCACTCCCAGTAGAGGAGGTTAAAAGGTTAGCAAAACTAGTAGAAAAAGAATATCAACGATATATAATGGTATGGGGTTCTAGTGAAGGTAAACACTTTCGCACTAGTAGAAATTATAGTTCTCTACCTTCTGACGCTAAATATCGTTTACCTAGTCATAGACTAACAAATGGTAAAGTAGTGTTTTCTGACCCTAAATATAACTAAACAGAGTATGCTTCGCTAAGGTTTCTTAGTTGCTATCTCAGGTTCAGGTTCGGGTGCTTGTGATGTAGTAGGCACGAGAGGTTCTCCCGTTTCGGGAGATGTAGTGGGTGTGGGTTTCTTCTTCTCCTCATCATCACTATCGTGTGGTTCATCAGGAGGAGGTTTTCTCTCGCACATACATATATTATATTTATCACTAATACCTATTCTAAATTTACAATGACATCTACTTTTAAATATGACAACAAGTATACCACTTATTGCCCCTAGTATTAATCCTGTAGCACCTGCGAGTTCATTGATGTTAAACTCTTGTATGATACCCATTTATATTAAGTGCTGATATTTTTTGTAGGTGTCAGGAAATTTTTTTAATAAATCATCAAGGCGGTTGCGTGTCTTATAGTAAGAAAACCTACCATAGTGTTTTCTATTATCCTTTTGATTTTGAGAGTATTTCTTATATCTATCTTGCCAGTCAGGAGATTGCTTTGCTTTCTCGTAATACTTCTTATTTGCTTCTGACCTATCGGAGACCTTATGTATCTTCTTATAGTTTTTTTCGTATTGTTTGCGACGCTCATATTTGTCTACAATGTTGAGTAGTTCTTCGTGTGTGTAGTCGTCTAGACCCATAGTTCTGTATAGTCTATGTGTTTCTCTTTTAAGTATTTTCGCTACTTAAAAAGAAGATGATTAAGATATATATGAACTTAATACCCAATTATGAGAATTACTCAATATCTAAAGAAGGCAAAGTCACGAATGTAAAGACTGGCAGAGTGTTAAAAACTCAGTATTCTAACTCAGGTTATAATACTATTCAGTTAGTTAATGAGAATGGTAAGAAATCATTTTCTATTCAGCATCTCTTAGGACTGGTATATCTACCTAACCCTAATAGTTATAAATGTGTAGACCATATCAATAGAGATAGACTAGACAATAGATTAGAAAATCTACGCTGGGTCAGTTATAGTCAGAATATAGGAAACAGAGTATTAAAAAGACCTAACTGCTGTGGTTGTAGAGGTCTAAGAAAAAAAGGAAAGAAATACTATTTTAGTAGAATTACAGAGGGAAAGATGTATAACGCACAAGGACATAGGGATAAAAGATATGCTGTTATGGAGCACTATGTATGGCGTAGATTAGTCGCCAAAATGTTCATCTAAATACTTCTCTTCATTTTCTTTTTCTTCTGCTGTTAGCGTATAGTCTTCAGTATATGCGATGTCTTGTTCACAATGGAATGTATTACCCCAGTTGTAAGTCCATCTACTCCATACATTAAATTGTCGCCTAGCATCCTCAAGAGTAGGGAGAGATAGACAAGCACCTAGTTTAGTATGGTGTTTCTCCTCCATTGTAGGAAATACTTTACGGAGTGTTTCTAAGTAATCCTGTGGCGTGACTATTTTACTATAACTACCCATCTTAGTTTGAGAGTAGACTTTATAGAGTGGGTCAAGTCTATACCATCGCTTATTTTCACTCATAAATCCTATCTTATCTACATCGGTTTCATTACTAGACCCATATGCTTCGTAATGAAAGTCAGTTTCTTCTTTCGGTGGTAGTTTACCCCATAGAAGTGTTTTACTACCACCATAGTTAGCAATATGACCTGAGAAGAGTGCCTGATATAACCATCGTATATCTGATGTCCAAGACTTTTCTACTTGTCTCTGGAATAGAGGTGTCTTCTTAAACTTGCGTGGGTTAAATCTACTAATATCTCTCTCATATAAGAGTTTAGCAAATGCTTCTGCGGGTGTCTCTCGTATGCGTTTAAAGTAGTTAAAGCATTCATCCGTTTGTATGCCTACCCACTTATCACTAAGTGATAAGGGACAATACCTACGACTATCACCCGTCACTCCTATAAAGTAGTCTTCATTCGTAGTGAAGATAAAGTCAGCAAGAGACCTCATCTTATAGACTTCTTTATGTTTCTTATTGATGTGGACATAGTCTTCTGATATGAGTGCTTTGAGACGATTGTTTGTCTTATGGTCTCCACCATAGGTAATCTCATCAAAGTTAAGTAAGACCTTACCTTCTAATGTAGCATTAAAATCACCTAAGATATTGTTAGCATTTGCTACACTATCATAGTTGTTTCCCATAATATCAAAGAATTTATTAAGCACTACATTCTTACCAGCACCCTCCCCACTATTGAGGCATAGAGTGACTGCCATTTTCTTACTAGGTCGCTGTATTTTATGAGCGAACCAGTCAAGTATATAGTTATAGTGGTCTTCATCACGCTGTGCCCATATATCCAATATATGGTCTAGTAAGGGTTTAGCATCATTTTCACTATAGTCTCTACACGCCTGAGGAGGGATTTTAAATCCTTTCCATAGATTATAATTACCTGTCTCAGCACCCGTAGGGTCATAGATAATACCACCCCATTGATTACGCCTCATATCACTACGCCATAGTTTAAATGGTTTGATAGAGAAAGTCTTTTCAGGGTCATCTTCAGGTGTATAAGTAAATGTA
>Ga0070752_1000775_pt1 | contig 24383 bp, 14 predicted proteins | sample VirMetDEL_Aug_30_FD_77440 | JGI IMG/M metagenome (GOLD analysis project Ga0070752, IMG submission 77440) | Aqueous microbial communities from the Delaware River and Bay under freshwater to marine salinity gradient to study organic matter... | ecosystem: Environmental > Aquatic > Marine > Coastal...
ACCGGACATGAAAGCGAATGGTTCTGGGAAAAAAGTAAATGGGATGAGCTGGATCCGTTACTGGAGGAAGAACCTGGAACGCCGAATCTGATTTGGCAGACGGAAAAGCAGCGTATCGAGAAGCTGAGCTGGTGGAGCGATCTAGCCGAAAAACACGGGATTAATGGGGATGGTAAAGCTTGGCATGTACAGCCTCAGTGGTTAACGGTCTTCTTTAAAGCGAAACGCAAAGAGTTAATTACTCTTAAAATGCTCAAAACTGCGAGCCTTAGCATTACTGAGGATTACGCTGAAGCCATACTTCCGCACCTCAATAGATATGCAATATCATACAAGATAGATACGCCGCTACTTATTGCTAACTTTCTATCTCAAGTTGGCCATGAAAGCGGCTTCAGAGTGAGATCAGAAAATCTGAGCTACTCTGCCAAGCGTATGCGCGAAGTATTTGGGTGCAAGAACAACATACGTGGTTACGACGCGAGCGCGGACGACTGCAAGATATTCCCGAGGCTAAGGCCAAAGCTATGGACAGAAGCTGCCAAATACGAAAGAAACTCAGAAAACCTAGGCAGCTATGTTTACGCTGCCCGAAATGGTAACGATGATGAAGAAAGCCGCGACGGATACAAGTACCGTGGCCGAGGGATCATTCAGCTTACAGGCAAAAATAACTACATCGCCTATACTCGCATACATAACGAAAAAAACGCACAGGACCACCAAGATTTTGTAAGCAATCCAGACTTGGTTACTAGCAACCTTGAATATGGGATTGAGTCCGCTTTTGTCTGGTGGGAAATGAACGATTTGAATAGAAAAATACTGAAGTCTTATAGCGCAAGGACGGAGAGTGACATCACCGCTCACGTCGCGGACGTTTCCACAATCGTTAACGGTGGGACTATCGGCCTACCCGAACGCGTCGAACTCTTCGAATCGCTCCGTGGACTCTTCGAGATATAAATGAACTTTATAAAGCCACTAATAATTTCGATCCTCCTCGTTAATATCTCTGTAGCCGAAGAGCTGATCAAGCCCCTATCACCAAGTTTCTTAGGAAGCTATGAGATACACTTTTCTAACACCGTTAGTGATGGCGACGAAAAGGCCTTAACAGCTGAATTGATTCAAGAAGGTGGCCATCGCAGGGTCCTTCCAATGCGATGCAATCCGGAGGGAGGAGAACCGTCGCTTAGTAGCTCCTACTCGCTCGAGTTGCCCGACGGGCCTGATGCGTTAGTTATTACCTGCTCTTATGAGCTGGACCACAGTGGTTTAGGATTAAAAGGAACGCAATATATCAGCTACGTGTTTAAGGAGGTTTCTGGATCAATCGAAAGGATGAAAACGCTTGAACAGCTTATCTCTGGCTACGAGGGGGAAGCAGAAGAGGGAGAAAGGCAATATTACTTCTATCCAACAAGTGAACTGGCCAAACAAAAGCTGAAAGATGGGGAAACTGACTCCCCTAAGCTTATTCACCAAATAATTCTTACCAGACTTGCAAACCGCGACTATGAAGCAATCAGATCCTATACCTCTAACAAGAAAAACATGAAAACAATTAGAAAACCTCCAACCGCCAAACGCGACATTTCGGTCTATAACGACATTGGCTATGCATTAGCGGAAGCGAACGAGCTTGATTTAGCTCTTTACGTGCTCCGAAACGTAGAAGAAATATCGCCTGAACGCACTGTACTCATGCTGAATTTAGCCGACGTCCTTTGGGAGAAGGGACTTCAAGAGGAGGCGAAACCTTACTATCAACAATATTATTCAAAAATGGAAGACATTGGAAAGAAAAGACTAGTGCCTATGAGAGTCATGACGCGATTACCGAGGTAGCATCATATTGTACAACATGCTTAATCTAGCAAAGAGATCGATTGCAAGAACTGCTAGCTGGAAGTTTACAAATTAGCTGCTGGCTATGCCATATGAGCAATCAAATAATGAAGAGAAATCTACACCTAACCAGCCTGCATGTAATCCTGTGTATATTAACATCTACGAACCAAGCCCAAGGCGAGGCAAATAAAATTATATTTTCTTGCAATACAGCTAGTGGAAAATATGTAGAAATTGGCAGGAATGGAGAAAATATTTACTATAGCTTCGGAAGCAAAAAACAAACACCTGAAATAAGGTTAGAGATAACTTTGGCCAAAGCCAAAATACTTATAGAGAGTATATCCGGCAACGAAATCTCCAGCTATATAGCTTTCACCAACGCTGACTTTCAATACGCCATCGTAAGCTCAATTAATAAAAATGCCGAGACCCAAGAGCCCAAGCACGGTGTGTTGATAACAAGAAACTCAACTTACTTAGGCTACAAGGCGTGCGATCCGAGTACGGTGAAGGGGAGCCTGCTTGACTTGAGTGATTGAATCGCTCGCTTTGGTTCATACGGTTTCATCGCTTCAACCTGAGCTACTTAGGAAGCCGGAGCCCCGGCAAAAGAAGCATATTGCCATCACCCCTCAACCCTGCCATAAAGCCGCATCGCCATGACTCTACAAGGATGTACCGATGCGATTGCTGCGACGCGCCCTGCTCGGGTTGTTGTTTATAGCTGTGCTTGCGGCTGGAGTTGGCCTGTATTTCGTGGCCTATCCGGATCTTCCAGAGTACGAGGCGCCTGAAGCGCTGTACTATCTGGAGCAGTGGGACGACGCCCAGCGACAGACCTATTACTACACGCCTCAAGGCACGCAAGTTAAAGGTCTGGAATACGACTGGTTCGTCGCGCTGGAGTTGCCCTTCAACAAGAACAAGTTCGCAACGCCCGGCTATCTTGCGCGTTTCGGCTTTCTCGTCGATCCGGCACAAAAGACTACCGCGGCAAATCCCGGCAACCTGCCGGTGGGCTTTGCACGGCACGAAGATGACGAGAGCGGGCGAACCTACTTGGATGTGACCTGCGCGGCCTGTCACACCGGTGAGCTGCGTTACAAAGGACAGGCAGTTCGCATCGACGGCGGTGCTGCGATGCACTCGCTGGCCTCAACGGTGCCGACCTTGCGCGGCGGGTCATTCGGCCAAGCGCTCGGCATGAGCATGGCCTTCACCTATTACAACCCATTCAAGTTCGGCCGCTTCGCCCACACGGTACTCGGCGAGCACGACGAGCGGGCCCGAGCTCAGCTGCGCAGTGACTTCAAGCAGGTACTAGACCGGCTGCTGGGTACGGCCTACAACGATTGGCACCGCGACCTCTACCCGACCGAAGAGGGCTTCGGCCGGACCGACGCCTTCGGCCGCATTGCAAATACTGCTTTTGGTGATGCGCTGGACCCCACCAACTATCGCGTCGCCAATGCGCCAGTGAGCTATCCGCACCTCTGGGATATTTGGAAATTCGACTGGGTGCAGTGGAACGGCTCGGCCATGCAACCGATGGCGCGCAACATCGGCGAGGCGCTTGGCGTCGGGGCGAAGCTGCAACTGCTGCATGAAAATGGACAGCCATTACCGGAAAGCGAACGCTACGCGTCCGGGGTCCGCTTGCGTGATCTGCACACGTTGGAAAACACGCTGATGCGTCTGGCTCCACCCCGTTGGCCAGAACACATTCTGGGCAAGATCGATATGCAACAAGCAAGCCGCGGCCGGGCGCTTTATCGTGAGAACTGCGCGCATTGCCACGACGCCAAAGCTAAGCCGGAGAGCCAACGCTATGCCCCGGAACGAGACCCGGAATGGCGCATGACGGTAATCCCGACCTCTGTGGTCGGCACCGACCCGACCACCGCTGACAACATCGCTGATCATCGTTTCGATCTGACTCGACTGGGCTGGACGCAGAATGAGCTGGATAGTCTGGACGTGCGCCTGTATGGACAGCCGTCGGGGCCACTGGATCTGAGCGCGGTGTCCAGCGCCAAGGGACTGGCCTATATCACCGCCTATGTCGAAGACCGCGCCTATCGGGATGCGGGTATCAGCCAGGCTGAACGCGCCCAGTTCGACGGCTTTGGCCTGCCGATCGGCGTACAGGAATTGCGCGGCTACAAGGCTCGCCCGCTGGACGGCATCTGGGCAACGCCGCCCTTCCTGCACAACGGTTCAGTGCCGAGCCTGTTCCACCTGCTGTCTCCGGTAGCCGAACGGCCTCAGCGTTTCTGGGTTGGCAGCCGGGAATACGACCCCAACCACGTCGGAATCCGCATCGAGCGCTTCGATGGCGGTTTTCTGCTGGATACCTCGATCACCGGCAACAGCAACCGCGGGCATGAGTTTCGCGCAGGCTGCCGCGGCAATGGCGTGATAGGCCGGGCGTTGGAGCCGCACGAGCGCTGGGCGTTGGTCGAGTACCTCAAAGTGCTAGGCGATCCGGAATTCGAACCGCGCCTCGAAGATCTACCGACTCGGCCCCACAAGCACGGCCCTAGCTGCCTCTGAAGCGAAAATCCGCATAAGGAATTGCCACATGCTTACAAGACTCTGGCTTCGGATTGGTCGCCTGCTGGGCTGGCTGTTGCTCACCGTCACCGCCGTCGGCTTGGCTGGATGGGCTGTAGCGGTCATCTATTTTCAACTCACCCATCGCGGGCCCGTTTCGACCGAAGAGGTGATTGCCCCGACCGAAGCGGCCGATACACAGGCGATCATCGCCGATGCCATCGCTGTGGTCGAACAGCACAGCGAGAACACCCGTGTGCTGCGCGATGCACATGCCAAGGCACATGGCTGCGTGCGTGCCGAGGTCAGCGTGCGTAACGACCTCGAACCGGCGCTGCGCTATGGCGTATTCAACGAACCGGGCAAGACCTGGAACGCCTGGGTGCGGTTGTCCAACGGCAACGCGTACCCTCAATTCGACCGCATCAAGGACGCGCGCGGCATGGCGATCAAATTGCTAGACGTGCCGGGCGAAAAGCTCACCGCTGACCCGCGCCATGCTGGCGAGCAGGATTTTGTGATGTTTAATCATCCGGTATTCTTCGTCCGTGACGTCGCGGAATACCGCAGCAATTTCGCTGCCCAGGCACAGGGCAAGAAAGCATTGGCGTTCTTCTCGAGTTTAGATCCGCGCAGCTGGGAGCTGCGCCACCTGTTCATTGCTCTGCAGACCCTAGCGCCCGCACCGCAAACACCAGTGGCCACCACCTACAGCTCAGTTGCACCGTACAAGCTCGGTTCTCACAACATAAAGTACCGCGTCATCCCCACACCCGAGCGCTGCCCGGCCTACGAGCTGCCGGAACAGAACCGCGACCTGCCTAACTTCTTGCGCCGAGCGCTCTATCAGCAGCTCTCACTGGATCGCGTGTCGGCCTGTTTTGAACTGCAGGTGCAGCGCCAAAATCCAGAGCACTACATGCCGATCGAAGACACCAGCATCGAGTGGGACGAGGCAATCTCACCATTCGAGACGGTGGCCGACATTCGCCTGCCTGCGCAGGACTTCGACAGCACTGAGCAGAACCTCAACTGCGACAATCTCTCGTTCAACCCGTGGCATGCGTTGCCCGACCATCTTCCGATTGGCGGCATAAACCGGCTGCGCAAGGCCGTCTACGAGGCCATCAGTGCCTATCGGCTTGAACGGAACGGGGCGAACACGTCAGGCGCCACACCCACGCAGGTGCCCTGACCAACCTCCATCCAGCCCTGGTTCACCTACAGCGGCGGACGGGTGCGAGGCCACCGAAAACATGATCACCGGCCCGGGGCGCGGCGCTGAACAGAGCCGTCGCGCATTTTACGCCGCCCCAATCAGCGTGAACTCCACTATTGTCTCGTTACGCACCCGACGTCTCTCGTCGACTGCGATGAGCAGCAACCCAGCATCAATGTCCCATGTCGGCCATTTTCTGTGCATGAACATGGCTGCCATCTGCCAGACACGACGCCAACTCAGGCATAAGGTCATAGGCGATGCTGAAACTAGTCGTGTCTGCCCGTGCGCGCATCGATGAAGGGTACTGCGCTGTTAGGGAGAACGGTGCTAGGAAGCTTGCCATCCCATCGCTCTGCTTTGGTCAGCTCCACCAGCGCCTGGTTTGCCTTGAGCGCGTCCGCACGCGCCTTGATGGCATCAGCTTCCGCCTCGCCGCGCAGGCGGGTGGCCTCCGCCTCGGCGCGCGCTCGGGCTAGCGACGAGTCTGCAGCCGCCTGGGCCTGGGTCACCGCAATTTCGGCGTTGACCCGCTCTCGGGCGAGATCCTGCTCCCGGGTTTTCACCGCGACCTCAGCCTTCATACGCTCCTCGATGGAGCGCTCGTATGCGTCGGAAAAATCGATGTTTTCAAGCTGGACGCTGTCGATCACGACCGGCCCCGAGATAGCATCAGTAAAGGCCTTGCCGTAATCGAGGCCAAGCTGGCCACGCTCCTGCACCGCCCGTACGGCGGTATAACCGCCAAAAACACGCTCGGCCTGCGTGCCGATCTGTCGGCTGATGAGCCGCTCGACCAGGGCACCTTCGCTTCCGAATTGCTTGTAGACCTGCTCGACGTCCTCGGGCGACACATGCCAGGAAACCGAAATCGACATGCTGGCCGTTTGCTGATCGCGGCTATAGGCCTGAACGTTTTTGTAAGTGGTCGTCTGGTTCTGCACGGAAATGATCTTGACGCTGTCGATCCATGGAATCTTGAAACCAAGGCCTGGCTCAGCGACGGAAACAAACGCACCGTTGCGCAATACCACCCCGCGCTCCTTTTCGTCGATGGTGTACCAACTGCTCATCACACTCACGATAACCACTGCGCCCACGACCCCGACCATTGCCAGTTTCGATAACAACGGGATTCGTGTACTCAATGTGTGCATGTCTTTCATGGGCAATTCCTTTTGGCGCCTGAGGGGAGAAGGGGCCGGATTATAGGGGCTTGCGTCGAGGAAAAAGGCGAGCGGGTTCGCGGCCTGTGGAGCTCAGACGGGCCGGTCTCGGACGGTAGATTTCCGATCGAAGTACACTTTTTCCGGGCACGTTAGCGCAGCCATTTCATCGGCTTCACGCGATACGGTCGATTGCATAGGGAAAGTAGGGAAAAGGGGGACAGGGAAAACGCTCCGGATTCAGCGCAATACAGCGCGAGCAGGCAAACAAGTAGGTGTGTGTTGTACAGCGCTAGGCTTTTAACCACTCCCCCAGGTTACCCGAGCGAGCTTATGCTTGAGCGGCCCCCCTCATTCGCGACCCCAGTCCGGCTGCTGGCTCACCGGCGCACAGCAGCAAGTGCGCGTGATTGGTCACATGGCAGTAGGCGTAGAGCTTATGCCGTAAGTCTTTCCGCTCGCCCTGGTCAGTCAAAATATCGCCCCTCGAAGCGTCTGTCGGGCACTAAAAGAGATTCGTGAAGTTCATCACACTGCTCTGTAAGTCATATGCCATCCAACGTTGAGCAACGAAACCAGTTGTTTCAGGATGCCGCCCTCGGAGCGGCAAAGGCCCTTCGCGGTATCAAGCAGTAACTGATCAGGCCGAGTCGGCCAGGGAGCGGGGTATGGAACTTGCGAGCAAAACCTTTTCACCGTGCATGGCACGCTTCAAGCGCCTGCGGTTGGCAAGCGCAATATTAGCTATTACCGCCAGCCCATCGTGGGCAAGCGGTCAAATAACAGACCTGGGATTGCTCGGTGACGAGACGTTCCTCAGCGCAGACGGTACAACGCTGGGAAGCATCTATCGGCTCGGTGCCGACGGCCGTTACCACAGCGATATCTGGACAGCGAACAACGGCGTTCAAAATATCGGAACGTTGGGAGATGAAACGATTCTCAGCGGATTGAGTGCTAACGGAGGCGTTGCAGTCGGCACTGCTTACACGAATGGGGTTGGCTCGCGCGCGTTTCGCTGGACCGCAGCATCTGGTATTGAGCAACTCGGCGGCCTGGGTGGCACCAACAGCTTGGCCCATGCGGTCAGTGCGGATGGCGAGGTAATCGTAGGTGCCAGCGACCTTGCCAGCGGCGACCAACATGCGGTTCGCTGGACAAACCAAGGGGTGACTGACCTGGGCACGCTAGCAGGAAGCACGTCTTCATACGCTCTTGCAACAAACGCAGATGGCGCAGTCGTTGTGGGAGGCAGCGTGATGGGCAGCGGTACCCGCGCTTTTCGCTGGGCTGATGGCGCCATGAGCGACCTGGGCACGCTGGGTGGGAGCTACACACTTGCTAAGGCGGTCAGTGCTTCAGGCCAAACCGTCGCGGGAGAATCCTATAACAACCTTAGTCAGACGCGGACATTCGTCTGGACAACCGAAAGTGCCATGCGTGACATCGGAACTCTTGGAGGTTCGAGAACGTACTTTTCGGACCTAAGCTCCGATGGCACCACGATAGTGGGTGGAAGCGATACCGGGACTGCAAGGCATGCATATCGCTGGACGGCAGCTTCAGGGATAACCAGCTTGGGAACGCTTGGTGATAGTGACTCCATTGCATTTGCCGTTAGCGCTGATGGAAGCGTGGTGGTCGGCGAATTCGATCTTGGGCAGAGAAACCGAGGGTTTCGCTGGACGCAAGCAACCGGCATGCAGACCATCGAGCAATGGCTGGACGCTAAGGGCGTGGCTATCGACCCCGCTTCCTCGCAGGTCGCCTATGCAGAGGCCGTCAGCGATGACGGTAGCGTGGTTGCCGGTATCCTTCTGAACGACCACACCTTCATTGCGCGCGCCGGGCAGCCTGGGTCAGGTGGCTCAATGAGCGGGATGATCGACCTGCAGGAATTCAGCGCTAGCCTTGATGCGACTGCAGCCGCACCAGCTGCCGCGCTGGCCAATACCGACATGATCCTCAACGGGGCCCACGGTAGCCCGATGCGCAATCTCATTCCCGAGGGCCGATACAGCGTCTGGGCCGGCGGTGATTACGGCCAGCAGGATGATACCGATGCCGATCAAGGCTCGCTTGAAGTAGGCGTGGCGACCAATATCGGAAATGGCGTGCAACTGAACGTTGCGCTCGGGCGCAGTTATGCCGAGAGCGAAACTGGGCTAGGTGGCGAGACGAAGCTACGCGGCACCTACCTGATGCCCGAAGCCATTATCAAGCTTGGCGCACTTCCGCTCTACGCAACTATTAGTGGCTTCTACTCATCAGGCGATGCCGACATTGACCGCGGATACCGCAACGCTGGCAACATTGTTCAGTCGCACGGCGAAACGGATGTCACCATCGTCGGCGGCAAGCTGCGCCTCGATTGGCTTAACGCGTTTACCGTCGCGTCCACTGCATTTACGCCCTACACCAGCGTTGGTCACGTTGAAGCCAAATTCGATGGCTACACCGAAACAGGCGGCGGCTTCCCGGTTCGCTGGGACGACCGCTCCGAGCGAACCACAACCGGCCGCGTCGGCTTGGACGCCGTGCATACCTTCAGCCCAACCGTCAGCTTGCTGGCAAGGCTCGAAGGCGTGCATAGGTTTGACGACCAAAGCGACGGCGCCCGCGGTGAGCTGCTTGGCTTGTCGACATTTGAACTTCCGGGGCAGGCCTATCGGCAAAACTGGGTTCGCGCTGCGGTCGGGGCAGAGGCCGCACTGGGTGGCGGCGTCGGCTCGGTCATGCTCAACGGCACCAGCGAAGGCGGAGATGCGGACTACTGGCTGGCACTGAACTACAAATGGTTGTTGTAAGCCGTTAGCCTTGAGAGATGAAAACGCCCGGTCTTTGATCGGGGGTTTTTATTTGGGGGAAAGGGCGACCGGAAAAAGGGGGGGACAGATTTATTTTTCCGTGCTGGCCTTCGGTCTGCCTTGCCCTCTTCGTTCGATGCGAAGCCCGGCTATCCGCTCCACTTCGTCTACAAAGCCGCTGCTGCCCGTCAGCTGGCCGCGCTGGAGACCCTCACGGATCAGGGATAGCTCCGCCTGCGATACGGCGTCACCAACAAATGCCTTATACCGCTCGCTCCGCTGTTGTGAAGTGCTCCCTAAAGCCAGATAACAAGGATCGGTATCCAACCATCCCGTGGAGTCTCCAGTGTCTATGCGGCTGTTGAAGCTAGACCAACGGTATTCGCTTGGATCAGCCACCATCCGTGCTCGGACGGGGTTGAGTTCGATATAGCGAGAACACGCAAGTAGATAGGTGGTTGTGCCCGCGCTGCACGACATGGTGCGGGTAATTTGGCAAAACAAGACGGCCCATCCTGGGCATAGCGGCGCCCTCCATTCCTTGGAAAGACGTCATGTTAACGGAGGCGCAAGAAGCGGTTTGCAGCGCATCTCACGAACGGGACTGGAAAATAAATCTGTCCCCTTTTTTGCATGCGATTATTACCGCGCTGTATCAAATGCAACGGTACCCCTGGCAGCAAAAGTCTTGCTCGACGTGGCATAGGAAATCCTTTTCCCTTCAAGTGAGCTGCTATTCAACCACATCAACATCTAAGAAAAACGGGGTCTGTCCCCTATTATTCTTCGAGGCCGTCGCACAGATGGACGAGGAAGAACGCCGCTCAATACTGGCCTTGCTCGATGCGATGATTCTCAGGCATCAGGCCAAGCGGTTCTTCATCCCCAATACCGGGCCAACGGGATAACCGCAGACCGGAAAAGACGCGGGCCCAAGGTGCGTCAACACCTTGGGCCCGCTAACCACAAGCAGCTAAGAAGGAGCTGAATATGGCTAAGGCCGATCATAGGGCAGTCACGCCCAGAACTGAACGTTTCGCCACCATCGCCGCCGATTACTACCCGCCACTGGCGGAACGATCCCACGCCGGCGACCGCACCATCCCCGGCATCAAGCTGCGCGGCTACTGGTTGCAGCAGGCCGGATTCGAGGTCAACGAGAAGATCAGAATCCGCGTCATGCAGGGGTGTTTGGTGATTACGGCGGAGTGAAATAAATAGCCCCGGCTGGGCCGGGGATTTTTCATGTGCAGCGACTAAAGGCTAAACGGAGTGCGGCCCCCACTTCCGCAGGGGAGCTATTAGAGGGAATAACCACATTGTCACTATCACTTATCCCCTTACCACTCCACGCCTCTAGCTTTTCGTGATGCCTAGGACGAATAGTTATCTCATCGCTTTTACTTTCGACACCACAATTTTTCATATCCTTGAATAGCGCCCGCTTGGTTTTATAGCCGTAAAGCCTCATTAGATTACTAATCCATTCAGCATATCTCTGATTGTTCAAATCATAGTCATACAAACTCATATCGAATGTAGCTTCAGGATGAATCCAAACATCCTTTCGCGGCTCTGGCAGCACGAAACGGCTTTTCGACAACGCATCCAACAATGCCTCACCAAGAGCTTGATCAGGCGCATCAGGGGGCAGCAGATGCATGGCACCCTTATGATCGGCCCGACAGCTTCCGTAACCAGAATAAGTTTCAATACAAATGAAATCAGTATTGAACTTTGCATCCGCCCAAGCAGTTTTTACAACTTCGCTCATATCAATCAACCGTGGTAATTTTTACAGTGACGCCTTTGCTCTGACCGTATTGAACCGCTCTGTTAATCTGCTCCCATTGCGCAGTCGTAGTGCCTTTCGGTATAGCCACTTGTAATTCTCTTGCAGTAATCTGGCTAGAACTAAGCGTTGTTCTACCAAGGCTGTATTCGGTGAATTTTACTGTTGCATCGATGTTGCTCTTGAGCGACGAATACACTTGACGTGGATTGGCCACCTTGGCCAGCGTGGTGGTATCCAGCGTTTTAGCACTAATCGCCGTTTTAGTCGCTTCGTCATAGAAATCAAACGTCTTGAAGTTCGGCGGCAATCGAGAACCGGCTGGCAATTGCGAAGAAAGGTAGTTCTCCCATGGCATGCCCTGCCCTTGAATCCCCTTACCCCATTCGATACCAGTAGTGCCGCGATCTACTGCCCCACCTGCCCCTTTTGGACCAACTAACTACGGCACCGGCCAGATCAAAATATTGCAACTACCCCTCAATTGACCTCTTCGCCAAAATTATTGATTCTAAGAAACCAGCCAGCGGAATTTTTAGAACGGAGCTATTCAAGTCAGCAAACACCTCAAGCTCTAACTTATCCACCCCTTGATCCTGATTAATTTGAGCTACCGACTCGCCCTTATACTGAATTTCAATAGTCAACTTCTCATAGCGGCTATCGCTAAATCCAAAAATCTCAAAGTCAGGATTGCTGTCAAGTTTCATAGCTGCACCTTCGGATCTAAGAAACCAGAGAATGAGCCATCACTATTGAACCGTAGCCCTCTACCATCCGGCGCTCTCACCTCTAGCCCACCCCGACTCAAATTTTTATAGGTTGCGTCAGGATGTTTGAGAATTTCATTAACAATTCCTTGAGCAGTAGCGTTTTGCTTTTCAAGCCCACCTGAAAGCTTAGGGAATGTTCCGGTTGAGCGCTGCCCAGATGCATGTTTTGTCAGGGCTCTAGCGGCCTCTGTCAGACCTTCCTTGTTAATAGGATTTGCAGTCGCTGAGACGAGGTCATCAACCGTGTGCCCACCGAAGCTTTGCAATGCACTGGAGGTTGCTTTTGGACCAGATACAACCCCAATCGCACGTCCCGCTACCTTACCCCCAATCGACCCTATCTCACCCGCAACAACGTCAATCAAAAACCGGGACGCTAATACATAGCCATCTCCGTTAAGATAATCGTCGTTCCCTGCCGCGTACTCCTGCTTCGCTTCTTCATGTTCTGCTTTAACTGTAGCTTTATCTCTGTCAGTAAGCCCAGCGGTAACACCGATAGCAGCACCTTCTTTGAGCGCATTAATTTGATCGCCAAAAGCTGCATTCAGTAGCACATTGCCCGCTAGGCCAATCGCCGCCTTGGCAGGTCCCATCAGCGCCTGCATTCCCAACATAACTACCTGCGCCTCCGCCACGGGAAGAGTTCGCAAGTAGCCCTCCAGCTGCAACGTTTGCTGTAGAAAATGTTCGCCAGGCGTAACGATATGAGTGGTCGTAACGCTACCTAGGTCTAACGCGCCATTGGGGACAGCTGAGGAAGATGACGGCGACTCAGTGGTGCCTTGGCCCTTAGTCGCACCAGTTGCTGTCTTGTCAAAACCGTCAGCCGCGTCTGCCCAAGCCGTCAGCATCTGAGCAGTTTCAGGCGAAAGAGACCCCATCAGATCAGGACTCAGCCCGTGCCTAACCAGATTCTTGGCTACCGACACTGCCCGTTCTTCGCCTAACGTTTGTTTGGCGGATGCCGGGATCTGATCGGCACTGACCCGCTGAGCCTGGATTTCGTTGGCGACTCTTTCTGCAGCCTTACCCAGCGCCTCCACCGACGTCTTACTCACATAAAGATCAGTCCGCTCCTCCTCGTCCTTTGTGACCCCATACGCCTCGCTGACATCACGATTCAGCCCAGCGGTCGAGTCCTTCCCAGACTCCGCATCGCTCCGAACAACAATCTCGCCCGCACCCACCGTAGCCCGGACGATCTGCTCCCGCTCCTTTTCATACTGGTAACCGCTCAGGCTCCAGCCGGTCTGGCCCTCCTCGCCTTTGCCTACCTGACTCTGGTCCTGCACTCCGGTCCCATAGCTCCCGCCCGCATTGAGGTAGTAGCTGTGCTCCTTGTCCTCGCCTTGGATATCGCGGACGCCGAGGGTGTCGGTATCGAGCTTGAGGTTGCCGGTGTTCGAGGCCATCAGCGCGCCATCGATCTGAGTGTGGCCTTCGGTGCGAAGATCGAGCCGGTCACGGGCGGTGATTGATGTCTGGTTACCTACCCAGTTTGTTTCGCCTTTGGTCTGCCCATAGCCAACCGAGCCGCTGACGCTGACGCCATAACCCACCGTGACGGTCGCGCTGGCATCGAACTCTTTGCCGCTCACCTTGCCCGTGTCAGGCACCGAGCTCACGGTCAGGTTACGCCCCACGTCGCCGGTGACGTTTTCGCCTTCGATCTGAGCACCCGTTATCGCCGTATCGCGGCCGCTCTTCATGTCGACGTTGCGCCCGGCGTACAGGTAGGCCTCCTGCTGTTGCCCACCTTCGCGATCAAGCTCACCGCGACCAATATTCACGCTGGCGTAGACGCCGATGCCGCTTTGACCGAAGGTCAGGCCCACTTCGCCGCCACCGCTGCGGCGCCGCTCTTCGGCGCTTTGCGCGTTTTCGGCTGCGGTGATCAGGAGGTCATTACCGGCATTGAGCTTGATGTCGCGCTCAGCCATCGCCTGGGTCCCGATAAGGCTCAGGTCGTTACGGGCATCCAGAACGATGTCTCGCCCTGCCTGCAGCTGGGTGCCGCTGGCTGTGCCCTGGCTGCCCTCCTGCGTAGCGGTGCCTTGGCTCCCGCCAATGCCTACCTTGAAGCCACCTGTGGTGCCACCCACGAAACCGCCCTTCGCTTGATTTTGCTCCTGCTCATAACGCTGCTCGCCACGCGCAACGTCGAGCACGATGTCTTGTGCACTGACTTTGATGTCACGACCCGACTGCAGTTGGCCACCTTTGACCACTACGCTGTTGCCAGCCGTCAGAGTGACGTCGTTACCAGCATCCAGGCTTGAGCCGCGGTTACCTGTACCGCTCTGAGTAACGGCCTGGCTTTGGCTCGTGCTGCCTACATGGCCGTCAAACGTCGGCCCCGAGAGGAACTGGCTAACCCCATCAGCCGCCTTCAGGACGCTTGATGCCTGACTAACGGTATTGTCACCCTTGCCCGCGCCGTTGAGGCCGTCGACCATGTTGCCGAAATTGTGATTGACGGTCGTGGTGGTGCCGGTACGACTCTGGCTGGTTTCGCGCTCGTACACCGACTGCTCGGCTGCCGCGTCGACGAGTATGTTGCGGCCGGCCTGAACATTCAGGTCGTAACCGGCAGACATGTCAGAGCCCTGCTGCACCACATCTCGCCCGGCCTTGACGTCCAGATTCAGCCCCGCCGAGATCTGGCTGGCAGCCGCAGTTTGCTGCGCGTTTAGCTGCTTGTCCTTGAGCGCCTCTTGCCCCACGAAGGTGGTGTAACCGTTGCGGTCGAAGTCCTGTTGCATGCCGAACGTCTTGGTGTTTTCCCATGACGTGGTTTGCGTGCGTTCTGTACCAGCCACCACGTTCACATCACGTCCGGCATCGAGCAGTACGTTTCGACCGGCACTGACGCCGCTGCCCACAATATTGATGTCCCGCTCGGCTGCCAGGGTGGCGTCCCGATCAGCGATTACTTGGCTGCCGACGTTGGTCGAGCTGATGGCTTCCTGACCAGCCTTCTTTGCAGAAGCCAGGGTGATGTCACCACCGAAACCAGGCGTACCGACGGCAAGGCCGACCGCGTCGGAGAACGACAAGCCCACCTTCTTCTTGTATTCCTCGCTCCGGCTGTAGGCTTCGTCGTTGGCCGATACGAGATTGATGTCTCCAGTATCGGTCACAAGACCTGCACGCAGCTCGACGTCATTGCCGGCGCGCGCTTCGCTGGCCCGCAAGCGAACATCGTTACCAGCAGCGATCACGACGTCATTGCCTGCTTCCAGCTCGCTCGCAACCTGGCTGGCGGTGGTCTTGAGCTGGCTCTTGCCGCTCTTGGACAGGCCGAGGAATCCAGACTTGGTTTTCTTGCTGTAGGAGCCGTGTTCCTCCACCCCAGACAGCACGGCAACATCACCTGTGGAGGCGACAAGCAGGTCACCTCCGGCCTTGAGATGGCTACCGATCACCGTCACGTCACGCCCGCCGTCGATGCTCATGCCGCCATCTGCGGCTTTGCTGGCATTGACGGTCAGGTCGTTGCCCGCCTCGATGACTGAAGCGACGTTGGTGCTGTCGTAGTTCTCCTGCTGCTTGCTACTGCTGCGCCCGAATGAGCCCTTCTTCTTCTTGAAGTAGAAGGAGGCGCTTTCGTCTTTTCCAGAGAGGATGTTGATGTCCTGCTCAGCGTTCAATGCAACGTTATCGCCTGCCTTGATATTGCTCGCTACCAGCGTCAGATCCTGGCCTGCGTCGATGGCAATATCACGCCCTGCCTGCAGCGTGGTGGACTGCTGGACGATCTTGTCAGTACTGCGAGTGACTTTTTTGCTTCTGGAGTAGAAGTGGTCTTCATTAGCTGCTGAAGCCAGGACGACATCGCCGCCTGCCACCAGGCTCGCATCCCGGCGGGCATCGAGTTGGCTAGCAATGGCTGTCAGGTCACGTCCCGCTTTGATACTAAGATCATTGCCGGCGCTGACCTGAGCGCCCAACTGAGTGACTTGCTCGTCTAGGTAACTGCCCCCACGTGCCTGTAAGGCTCTCTCCTCCACCGAAGCAATGGTGACGTCGCGGCGGGCGTTGAGGGCAAGGTCACCGCGGCTCTCCAGCACACCGCCAAGGTTGGCGATATCCCGGCCCGCAACGACGCCCAGGCTGCTCGCCGCCTCGATGCGTGCAGCGCTGTCAACGTAGTCCTGAATGGTATGGCGGCTGCCGTAATTAACCTCATGACGGGTCACACTGCGTTCGTTGATGACATCTCCGGTCAAAGCGGTGAGGCTGACATCGCGCCCCGCGATGATTCCACCTTGAGCATTGCGGATGCTGTCGCTAGCCAACAACTCCAGGCGATTACCTGCTTCGATCAGACCGCGGTTGGCAATGCCGTTACCAGCCTCAGCTTTGAGGTTGTTACTGGCGCGTAAGGTGCCCTGGTTGATCAGGTCACCGCCACTTATCAATGTCACGTCGCGACCTTGGATCAGCGCGCCATTGGCGGCCAAACGGCCTTCGGCCTGGGCCAGATAGAGCACGGGCACGAGGACCTTCTCACCCATGACTTCGTGCTCTTCCATCCAGACGATGTCATGAGTCAGCGCAGCGACCTGCTCGCCCGTCAGCGAGACGCCAAGGCTCAAGCCAAGGGCATTCTTGCTGACCAGGGCGTTGTCCATGAGGTAGCGGAACATGGCCTCATCGCTGGTCAGCCCGGCCAAGTAACGCTGGCCGGTGCGGGCAACGATGGCCTCGCGGATCAGGCGTTGCTCGTAGAGGCCGTCACCGAGGCGCTTCTGCGTGGCATCGGTGTCATAGCCGAGGTTGCCGAGCAGGTAGTCCGAACTCATGAACTGCTTGAGGTCGGTCAGTGCCGGGCTGGTTTCGATGAGGTATCGGTGGCTACCGGCCGGGCGCGACAGATTGGTGTTGGTGGCAGCTTGCGGCATTGGCTGGTCGATCAGCGGAGCGGTGCCCGCGCCGGTCGTTGCAACGCTCGAAACGGCCTCTGCACTGAGGCGGAACAAGCCGTTGTCGCCCTGCGGTAGCGCGAAGCCTGGCAATGTGAGGGGATTGATCTGCTGTTGAGCGAGATCTGGCGGGAGGTGGCTGATCAGCTCGACGACCAGTGGCTGACCGGTACCGGATGTCGAGGTGCTTCCTACCTGGCTGGCGCCGCGTTGGATAGCGGAGCCAGAGGTGATAACGCTGTTGGTCAGCGTTTTGCTGGCCTGGATGGTGACGTTGCCACCGGCTTGAACGACAGCGTTTTGTACGTCGGAGCCGCCACCGCGGACGATTTCGACGTCGCTGACGAGTTTATAGGCCGTCAAGGCACTGGGGAGTATCGCTCCCTTCACTACCTCCGCGTTGTACTGGGAAGACGGGAAGCCGTACTTCGAGTTGTAACTGACCGGAATACTAACGAACTGCCCCGTGACCGAGTCTTTCCACGACATCCCCGGCTCGCTGCAATCGCCGCAACTCCAATCCCAATAGGGAACGGCAAGACGTAATTCACCACCGGTAGTGCGGTAGTAATACCCTGGGTAGTCAGGGTTATAGGCGCGGTTGTATTGCTCCGCATGGTCGCCAAAGAATCGCCTTACGGTGCCGTCCGTCACATACCCGCTGTGGTATGTACGAATGCGCTCGATCATTCCGCCGGTCGCGCCCTGGTTGGCAAAGCTGTCAGCGTAAATGTCGATATTCCGGACCGCAGCGAGCGAGCTGCCCTCATTGCTGATCGCCCCGCCGACCAGCCGCAGATCCCGTCCAGCGGTGATGTAGGCAGCGGGCGTCGTATCGGTGATCTTCCCTTCGTAAATGTCGCGAACGATGTAATCGACGGTGTAATGATTGCCACTGCAGTCATAGCAATAAACGCCAATCGCGCTTTCCACCAGCGTCCGCTCAAGCGAGAAAACTTCTCGGCGATTCCTTAGCGTTTTTGCCTGTAGGTAGACGTCGCCGGCCGCCTCCAGGCTGCCAGAGATGTTGTCGATAAGCACAGCGCGAGCGTTCGATCGGCCGCCAATCGTTAACGCGCCGAGGCTATAAAAATCACCGTACGCGTTGGTGAACGCGTCCGCTGCGACCGTCATATCGGCGCCACTGAAAATCAGGCCACGGTCGTTCTCCAGCGTGGTTGCGGCCAGCGACACGGTATCAGCGGCACCCAGCGTGCCCGAGTTGAGAAGGGTGCCGGCGGTCAGCGCCAGGTCATTGCCAGCAGTGAGTCGCCCGCCGTTTGCCAGGGCGCCCGCGACGTCGAGCTTGAGGTAATCCCCTGAGGTCAAACGCGCCGAGGCGTCCAGCGTCATCGCACCAACCCGCACGTTCATACCGCCAAGGCTGGTAAGTCGGCCGCTGCCGCTATAGCGTCCGGTCAGCTGGAGATCGAGCGCACCGTCGCTGGCAATCAGGCCATCGTTGATCCAGTTGCCGCCCGTTCCCTTGAACATCTCGGAGGCGAGCAGCTTGCCGGTCGCCGTTTGCGTGAACGCTCCGACGTTGACCGTCAGATTGCGCGCTTGCAGCGTCCCGCCATGCGTCCAGCTGGTGGCGGTCAGGCTGAAGTCACCGGTCGTTGTGAGCGTGCCACCCGCCTCGATGGCGTTGTCGCTCGCCAAAGCCATGCTTCCTGTGCCGACGTGACGCAGGATGCCATTGGTATTGAGCAGGCTGCCGAGCGCGAACTGCGCGTCGATGTTGGCGGTTTCCAGCAGCCCGGTACGGTTATCGAACGTATCGGTGGCCGAGACGACTGTCGCGCCCGTCTCGCCGAGCGCCCGGATGGCGCCGTTGATGTTTGACAGACGAGCTGCTGAGAGCGCCAGGGTACTACCGCTTTCTATCAGGCCGGCGTCGTTGTTGAGCGTACCGGTCAGGCTTAGATCGATAGTTTTAGCGCCGATCTTGCCGGTGTAGTTGGTGAGGTTTGCCCCTGTGATGGTCAGGGTGTCGCGCGCATAAAGGCCGCCCGACCCGTTGTTAACCGCGCCGGCAGCAACTGTCGTATCGCCCGCAACGGCCGATACATGGCCTCCACGGTTGTCGAGCGTTCCGGTGACGAGCGACAGGTTGTCGGCCTGGATGGTGCCGCCCTGGTTATCGAGCACACCGTTGACCGTCGCTTTCACCCAGCCAGCCAGGCTGGTCAATAAGCCGCCCGCCCCGTTACTCACCGAGCCCGCCGCAACGACGACATCGCCCTGTTCGCTCAGCAAGCGACCGCTGAGGTTGTCGACACCCCCCTCGACATCCAGACCCAGCGCAGTCTTCCCCTGGATGGCGCCAGCCTGATTGTTAAGCGCTGCCGCCTTTGCCGTAACGGCGTCGGTCCGGCTGTAAATCAGTCCGTCCTGGCTGTTGTCGAGTTCACCACTGATGTCGAGGCGCAGCGCACCGGTGGCCGCTAGGGTGCCGGCAGCCGAGTTGTCCAGGCGAGAGGCAAACAGTTCGAGCAAGCCCTGGCTCGCCAGTTGCCCGTCTCGGTTGTCGATCTCTCGCGCCGTGAGCCGAAGGGGCCCCGCACTGGCGAGCTGCCCACCAAGAGTGTTGAGCAGTCGATTCGTAAGAGTTAGCGAGAGCGCCTGGCCGGCAGCGAACCGGCCACCGCTATTGTCGAGATCGGTAGCATCGAGCAGTAGGTCGGCACCACTGCGAACCTCACCAACCTGGTTGTTTATGGCGGACCCCTGAATCGACAGCGAGCCGCCGGCATTGACGAGGCCACCTGTGTTGATTAACTCGCCAACCGCCTGGAGCGATACCGCCGCTTCGCTGGAAAGGATGCCCCCAGCACCGTTGTCGATCTCGCCGGCTCGGATGCTCAACGCTTGCTTGCTGACGAGTGCGCCTTCATCGCGGTTGTTCAAGGCATCGGTCAGCTGCACTGACACACTACCCTCGCGGCTGGAAACGGTACCCTTAACGCTGTTATCAAGCGTATCGGCCTGTAGTGTTACCTTCTTCCAGCCGGAAAAAAGGCCGCCGTTATGGTTGTCCAGCGCGCCGCTTTGCACCTCTAGTTCGCCGCCGGCGATGATTCGGCCGGCATCGGCGTTGACCAAGCGCTCGGCGGTGATCCGCAGATCGCCACTCGTCGATAGCTCCCCTTTCTGATTTTTTAGTTCGCTAGCGCCGGCAATTGTCAGCCCGGTTTGCCCCTTGATCAGCCCTTGGCGGTTGTCCAGCATGCCGCCTAGAAGATCGAGCTCGATCTGGCCGTCGGCGATTAATCGTCCTTGCTGTTGGGACAGCGCGCCGACCGTCGCACGAATGTCACCGGCAGCGGAAACTTCACCGCCATTACTGGAGTCGAGCCGGTTCGCCTCGAGAGTCAGCGAGGCGTCGCTGCCGATCAGCCCGCCATCGCGGTTGTCCAGTTCGCCGCCTTGAAGCTTGAGCGCCCCCCAGCACTGACGATTCCGCTGCGGTTGTCCAGCGTAGCAATATCGAGCTGCGCAGTGCCGCCGGCTAGAACGCGGCCTTGCTCGGTGTTGTCGAGCGTCTGGATGGACGCGGTCAGATTGCCGGAGGCGACCACGTCGCCAGCCCGACTGGTCAGGGAATCTGCGATCAGGTGGGCGTCACCGCCCGACTGCAGCACGCCAGCCTGGTTATTAAGCGCACCGGTAGCTATGTCGAGCTGCTCATCTGCAAGTACGCGTCCATCACCATTGCTGAGCGAACTGGAACGGATAATGGTCGTTTCGCCCGCAATAGTCCCGTTACGGTTATCGACGTCCCCCGCAGCTTCGATTCTGAGTTCGCCGCCCGACAGCAGCGTGCCTGCGTTGGTCAGGTTGCGGCTATGCACATTGAGTACAGCTGACGGATTAAGGCTGCCGTCGGCTTTCACCCCAGCCTCGATGATACCGGCGTTGGTGACCTGATCAGCATCCAGCACTAGGGTCTGGCCGGCAGCCAAGCTCTTTACAACGACCAACGAGTCCCGGGCATCGAGGCGAGCCGTGCCAGCAGCATAGGTGTCAGCCTCCAGTCGCACCGAATCCGCCCGGGCAGTCAGGTTTCCGCTGGCCGCCGTGCGACCCATCGTCAACTGCCCATTGGCATCAATCTGAATATCCCCAGCACTGGCCGCCATGTCGCCGGCCAGCTTCACACCTACACCCGCTTCGGTGCCCACCAGACGAATCGCGCCGGCATACATGCCGCCGAGCGCCGAGCTGTCGATGGCGAGCAGCGGCTTGTCGCTGCCGTCCGGTGCTTTGGCTGTGGCGGCAAGCGTGGCGGCATCGACCACGTTGCGACCAGCTATGATGTTCAGCTTGTTGGCGTGCAGCTCGGCGTTGATCTTGGCGCTGCGGGTGATGAGGTCGAACTGGTCGACGTTGCTGGCGTTGAGGCCCTGGCCTTCGATGGCGATGTTGCCACCGTTGACGTCGAAGCGATCGAGCCGGCCATTCTCGATGATCGGCGTACCGGTGCTCAGGGTGACGCGCGGCGTGTTGATGAAGCCGCAGCCGTCGCAGCTGATGCCATGCGGGTTGGCGACCACGACATGGGCGGACTTGCCGGCCACTTCGGTGTAGCCCTGCAGGCGGCTGGCGTTGGCGCCGGTGACTTCGTTAAGGATAAGGCCGGCGGCTTTGCCGTTGAGATTGCTGTTGCCGAGGATGATCCCGCCCAGCTGGGTGTTCTGGGTTCTCTCGGTGGCGTTGTTGAGGATCAGGCCCTGCTGGCCGACGTTGTAGTCTTTGAACTGGTTGTGCGACAGCCCGCTACCGTTAGGCGCGGCGATGTTGACGATTGGTACGCCGTTGCCGGCCTGCCCTACCGTGGCGCTGCTGTCCGCCGCCACGGTCAGCTCTGCCGCAGCGCTGACGATGGGGTTGAGGAACATGACGCCAACCAGGATGGTGGCGACGTTCTGGAAGAAGGGGCTGCGTACGTCCATGTGTAAGACTCCGGCTTTGCTTGACTCAATCAGGTGGTATGGAACGAGCTCCGCTCATCCCTGCCAGCCGTATACGGCAGGCAAGCGCTCTTAGAAAAACAGGTCGATGCGGAAGTACACCGGCCGCTCGCGCTCGGTGATGACACCCGGCCGTTCGAGCGAGTGGGCAAGTGTGACGGAGGTCGCCACGTGCGTACCGCGTGCGCTCAATTCGAGGCCATGGCCAGACAGGCGGCCGTGAAGATCTGGGTTGTAGCGCCCATGGATAACACCCATGTCATAGGCGTAGGCCAGGCCGTATTCCTGCAGGAAGGGCCGCAATGGTTCCCAGCCGATCGGCCGGCGCCAACGCAGCTGGTTGCGCCAATAGCCGCCAGTGTCGCCGGACAGGGATTGCTCCTTGAAACCGCGGACCGAGGCCAGCCCGCCAATGCTGATGCGTTGAGGGCTGTAGAGCACGTCTTCGCTCTTCTGTGCGTTGAGCAATGAATCGAAGCTGAAGGACTCACCCCAGAGCTGGAACGGCTGCAGTGCGCTAAGCGTAAGCGTGTACTTGTGATAACGAGCATCTGGCTCGCCATGCTGGGGATCGCCGCGGCGCTGGGCGTCCAAGTTACCGACGCCGTGCTGCCAGCCGATGTCGGCGTTGACGAAGGCTGTGCCGACGCGCCGGCCATGGTTCAAGCCGAGCTGCGTTTCGGAGAGTCGCTGGCTGGAGATATCGAGCAGGCTGTTCTCGATGTAATTGCGAGTGCGCAGATGTGCGAGCCCGAAGCTGATGGCGGTCTTGCTGACAGAGTCGCGGTGCAGCACGCGCTCGGCGCTAAGCTGGTGGCTCTTGCTCTCCCCGTCCATCTCGAAAAGGAAACCTGACGCCTCTCCCTGGGTGCGGTAGTAGCTCTGGTTGTAGTTGAAGCTGAACGTCCACCAACCGTACGGGACGCTGTAGAACAAGCCCTGATTGGCGGAGTGGCGAAACTCATCGCTCACCGCATCTCCGCCGCCATAGATTCTGAACTGATCGGCCAACCCCAAGGGGCTGTCCCAATCGAGGCCGGCGCCCCACTGCTGCTCGCCGGTGCTCGACTCGCCGCCGTTATGCCGGTTCAAGCTGATCCGCCAGGGTTTTAACGGATCCCCTTTCAGGCTGACTCGGCTCCCGCCAACCTGCTCGCCAGGGAGGAGCTCCAGCTGCGCGGGCCGGGACGGCAAGCGATTCAACTGATCGACCAGTTGCTCCAGCTCTCGCAGATCAACTACCTCGCCCGTCTGGCCCGGAAACGCCATTGCCAATTCGCGATCGCTGGCTACGGCCGACTGTTCAAGCCCCTCAAGCCGGCCCTCAACGATCAGTACATCCAGTTCACCGTCGGCCATGTCCTGCTGTGGCAAGTAAGCGCGCGAGGTGACGTAGCCACGATCAATATAAAACTGGGTAATTGCCTTGAGCAGTGCATTGAGCTGGTTCGCGCCCAGGCATTGGTTTTGATAAGGCTGTACTAGCGCAGCTTGCTGCGGTTCAGAAACGAGCGTGGCGCCCTTGAGGTTGATGATGCGGATATCGAAGCACCGCTGATCCTCTGGCACCGGCTGAACGTCTGTCGCATCACGACCAGGCAATTGCTGAAGTTCTTCCAGGCGTCGGCGCTGCTCTTCAAGCAGGCGCTCTTGACGATCTCGGATGAGATCGCGCTCACCGGGGAGCGGCGTGTTAGCAGGCGGCGTCTGGGCCGATACGGAGCCGGCAGCGGATATGACGAAGAGGAACGTAGCGAACAACAGCGGGCGCATCGCAACCATCCATGGTTTGGTAAAGCGGAGGCGGCGATAATGGGCGCTGTGCCACTACCCGGCAACTACCCTTGATCTTGTAAGCAGGACGAAATTGCGTGCGGGATCACATTTTCGGAATCGGGGGCGATTAGCACCGGAACTAAAGCGAAACGGGTGCGTCTCTCTGCGAACTGCAGACATAAAAAAGGCGCCCGAAGGCGCCTTTTCGTTGTTGCTGCTACGCGAGAATCAAGCCTTGGCTTTCTTCGCAGCGCGGTTGCGCTCGCCTTCGTCGAGGATCTTCTTGCGAAGACGGATCGACTTCGGGGTCACTTCGCACAGCTCGTCGTCCTGGATGAATTCCAGAGCCTGTTCCAGGGTGAAGCGGACTGGCGGAACCAGGGCGATGGTTTCGTCTTTGCCCGAAGCACGCATGTTGTCGAGCTTCTTGCCCTTGGTTGGGTTAACGCCCATATCGTTGTCGCGGCTGTTCAGGCCGACGATCTGACCGTTGTAGATTTCCTGGCCGTGCTCGACGAACAGCTTGCCGCGCGCCTGCA
>Ga0070752_1000784_pt1 | contig 24252 bp, 36 predicted proteins | sample VirMetDEL_Aug_30_FD_77440 | JGI IMG/M metagenome (GOLD analysis project Ga0070752, IMG submission 77440) | Aqueous microbial communities from the Delaware River and Bay under freshwater to marine salinity gradient to study organic matter... | ecosystem: Environmental > Aquatic > Marine > Coastal...
AATCGGCAGATACGATTGAGAACCTTATGGCTGTTTGTAGAACGTGCCACGTTAAATATGGAGATGTTCCAAGCAAGAAGGAATGGCTCAAGAAAATTCACAACAGAAACCTTTAACACCAAAAGAGAGATGACTGACCAAGAGAAAGCCACAAAGATTTTATTCTACCTTTTAGCGTTTACGATAGCGATGTTTGCACTAAGTGTATTAGCATTGATGTATGTTTATGTTCACCCTACAATAACTTTACGATGATAGTATTAGACCAACAACAAAAGATTGCAGATTATTGGAAGAATATATGCAAGAATTACAGCATTCAAAACAACAGACAAAGACACAACGTTATCTACCGACACGCATTTGCAATGGCGGTTCTTGAGAACAGCGTTCTACCTATGAAGGTTATCGGCAATATGATTGACCGAGACCACGCTACGGTAATCCACGCAAGAAAGAATCATCAGACCAATTACTTGTACGACAAGAAGTATGCTGCTGCATACCTTCAGATAAGTAATAAAATCAAAGATTTTTGTGAGGAATATGACGATAGTCTTATGGTATTGCTCAAGAGTCGAGCGGTCAAGATAACAGATGAGGGATTGCTAAGAGAACTTGAAGAAACTCAAGAACGTAAAATAAAGCGTTTAGAGGACAAATATAAGTCAGAGGCGGAAACCCTCCGCTTGGAGAACAAAGCACTCTCTAAAACGCTTACAAAAGCCTTAGAAAGAAACCATTATCTTCACGAGGAGTTAGCAAGACTAAAGAATATAATATGATTGAGGTTGCTGTAACACCTTCTATGTATAGAGCTGCTAAACAGCGTTTCGAGTTCGGAGCGTTGAGGGCTTCGATAACAAAAGGTGGAGGCAACCTTGCCGGTGCTTTGGGTGAACTTGCATATATAGAGTGGCTAACCAAACAAGGGTATAGGGTTGAGGATACAAGCACCTACGATTATGATATAATAGTCAATGGCTTCAAGGTCGATGTCAAGACCAAGAGGATAAACAACAAACCGGCTGACAATTATCGTGTTGCTGTTGCCTCAGCAAACACAACTCAGAAGTGCGACTTCTATTTCTTTGCATATTGCTTGTACAACACGAACAAGGTTTACTTGTCGGGCTATTGTGCGAAGGCTCAATACTTCGAGAAAGCATCTTTCAGAAAGCAAGGTATGGCTGACCCAAACGGAGACAATCCTAACTACAAATTCGCTGCGGATTGCTACATTATGAAGCATATAAGCCTAAATAAATTCAAGACTTTTGGTTAATTAAAATACTTTTTTTAACATTGAGTGTTTAACCAACTTAAATTTTATGGAAACTGTTACAAAACACAACTACGAAAGCGTCCAAGGATTAGAAGGTCGCTATGTAAATCAGCACTTATGGTCTGATGTTAATCCGGTAGGAAAGATTATCTCTACACGAGGTAAGAATTTCGTTACGATTCAACCAATGTCTGCCGGAGAGAACAAGACCAAGATGGAATTTGTGGTCGGAGGTTTTTCCGGTCATTGCATAAATCAGTATGCGCAGAAATACGATTTCTTTGAGGACGGAGAGCCTTATGAAGTCAGAATAAGTAAAACACAATTAGCTAATCGTTTTTGGAAAATCGAGGATAGTCCTTGCAAATACTACGATTACAACTTTTAATCAAAATCGGGAGGGTGCAAATCCCTCCCTTATTACAACTATGGGAACAAATGTAAAAGTTCAAAACAAGAAGAATCTAAGACACGTAATACTATCCGGCTGTGATTGGTATATCGAGGCAGACTTCCACGAAGGACAAGAAGGTGATTGGAACAATCCTCGTATTGAGCACCATTGGGAAATCCTAACTATCTACAATAGCGATATGCAAGAGGTCTCTTATGGCGAGATATGGGACGCTATCGCAGAAAGAGCAGAGCATATATTGTAATGAGCTATGAATGGTTTTGCTACCTATGCTCTACGGGAGCAGTTGATTATCTTGTCAGAGATGATAAAGGACAACTTAGACAATCGTACTGCGGTATTACAACTCGAAGCACTTTACGCATCAATCAGCTTTTGTATCACATCAATCGAAAAGATTGAGAAGCGTATCCTTGATGCTCAAATCAAGAACGGATATCTCGAGATGGATATCCAAAAGCTCAAGTCTGAAAACAAGGAGTTGATAAAAAAAGTCGAGGACTTGACCGAGCGTATCGAATTATAGTTTATATTCCACGGTATGAACCGATTATGGAATGACGCTTCTTGACAAACTTGCAGAGAGAGATTCTGATTGGATAAGAATGGCTCAGTCTTTCGGATTAACCATTGATTCTGCAAGAGAACTTGTGCAAGATATGTACGTCAAACTCTACGACAAAACCACTCTCGATAAAATCAAGTACGGAGATGATGATGTGAACACGTTCTATGTTTACGTTACTTTAAGGAACTTATACTATGATAGGCAGAGAGTTAAGATAACCTATGTTGATTTAGATGAAGCTATCAATGACGAGCCGGATTTGATTGAGTCAAAGCATTTGCTTGAGGAATTGCTCAACGCAATATCAGACACCATAGAAGATTTGCATTGGTACGACAAGAAGATATTTGAAATCTACTACGGAGACAATAAAACAATCAGAGCCTTGAGTGAGGATAGTAAGATAAGTCAAAGTTCAATTTTTAATACACTAAAAAATGTCAGAACAAAAATCAAAGAAAACCACAAGGAAGCGTACGAAGAGTACCGCCAAGCCAAAGGTGAAAAAGAGTAGAGGTCTCGGAGATGATATCGAGAAGATTACAGAAGCAACCGGTATCAAGAAAGCAGTAGAATGGTTCAGCGAAGCAACCGGAATCGATTGTGGCTGTGATGCTCGTAAGGAGAAGCTCAACAGAATCTTCCCCAACAAGAGTAATGTCCTTTGCCTTGAGCAAGGAGAGTATGAAACTCTCAAGCAATTCTTCAGCAACTTTGATGGCAGAGCAATCGAGGGACAATACCAAGAACCATTAGCAAGAATACACGCAAGAGTATTCCAACATAAGTTCGCAGTTCCTTGTACGTGTTCTCCGAAGGAATGGAAATACCTAATCGCTGACTTGAAAGGCATATACAAATCCTATGACTCCGGAGCAACTGTTTAATATCGTCAAGATTACACACGTTCCGGATTTAAAATGGAGTGATACTTACAACGCAAAAGTCGATTGTTACTCGGAGAGGTACAAAATGGACATAGAGTTGAAGTGTCGCAATAAGCATTACGATGAGCTTATGATTGAGAAGGATAAGTATGATTCGTTGATGCAAAGGTCAAGTAGGTATAACACCACTCCTATTTACATAAACAGCACTCCTAAGGGTGTTTTTGTGTTCAACCTTGGGGCTGTGCCGGAACCTCAATGGAAAGACAAGGGTGGGCTTCCTACGACCTCACACTTCAACAACAAAACATTGATAGTCAAGACGGTAGGATTCCTACCTATTAACTTAGCTAAGAAAATAAGTGAGTAATTTTTTTGTTAATAACTAAACTTTTTTTAAACTTGCTTATGGAACTAACTAAAAAACAACCAACTATGAATTATTCAATGATTATCAATCGTGTCGAGCTTGACTCTGACAATCTAAACGACCTTATCGAGATTGCTGTCGATTATGGTGTGTGTCCATCTACCGAGATTTACAAGAATGGTGTCCCGATGAGAGAGACTATGGCAGATTTTATTCAGTACTAATCAATAACAACCAACTATTATGACGATTGCAGAACACTTTTACAACCGTATGGAAGACATCGAGGAGATGATGATTATGCAAGACCACGAAGGTCTTGACAATTACGGATTATCACTAACGTACAATCCCGATGACGATGAATGGGTATGGCTATTATCTTGGGGAGGTCCTTCTGAGGAGATAGTTATGATTGGCAGAGGCAACAATGCTAAGTTCAGATATATCTACAAGGATTGGTTTACGAGAAAGGAGTACGGAATTACCTCACCTATGGAGGAGGTAGCTCTCAAGACATTATTCAATGATTGGTTTAACTGCGAAGAATTGAGAGATGTTTTACAGTAACAAAGAAATCTTGATGCTCGATGGCATCTACCACGAGGTAGGTCATCTTGAGCAGTTAGCTAAGGAGGACGAGCATTACTACGGATACTTGGGCAAGGCAGCATTGTCCTCAAGTTCTATCAAGATGCTATTACAATCTCCCAAGACTTACCATTATGTTACTACCTATGGTCAAGACAACAATTCCAAGGCATTGCTTATCGGTAAGCTGTTTCACTTAGCGGTACTCGAGCCACACAAGATGGACGAGGTAAGAGTCGTACCGGTCAAGAGTAGAAATACTAAGGCATTCAAGGAGGCAGCCGAAGAAGGAGGAGAGGTTATAACGGAAGCAGAAGAAAGTCAGATTAGAAGATTGCAAGATGCGATGCTTCGCAATGAGAAGGTACTTAGTTATCTCAAAGGTGCTCAGTTTGAAATCCCTCGAGTAGATGAGCTTGATGGAATGCCATTCCGAGCTAAGGCAGATATCCTTCAAGGAGACCATATCATTGACCTCAAGACAACAAGCGACCTCAACGCATTCAAGTATTCAGCATATAAATATGGTTACGATATTCAAGCGTATATTTACTGCAACCTATTTGGAGTGCCACCGGAGAACTTCCATTTCGTAGCTATCGACAAAGGTAGCCTTGACATCGGAGTGTATCACGTTAGTGAGGAGTTCTATGAGAAGGGCAAGGAGAGGACTCGTAAGGGTATAGATTTGTACCGTAAGTTCTTCCAAGAAGGTATTGACTTAGACAGCTACTATATAGAGGAGACGTTATGATACCAAAGAAGATTCATCAGATTTACTTTCCGTGGAATGGTCCTTTCGAGGACATTCCTATTTTTGTTAAGAGCAGAAAGATTATCCTTGACTTGCATCCGGATTGGGAATACAAGTTATGGGGAGAGGAGGAATCTCTTGAGCTTGTTAGGAAACACGCTCCCGATATGGAGCTATTCTATCTTGGTCTAAGATACAACATACAACGAGTAGACTTCATCAAGTTTCTTGTTCTCAAGGTACACGGTGGATTCTATGTAGACTTAGACTCGTATTGCATCAAGCCGTTTGATGATTTAATCGGCAAGAGGTTCATACTGCATACGCTTCAGCATATGCTACCCGACCACAAGGAATTTGTGCAGAATGACTTTATGGCTTCCGAGCCTAACTTCAAGTTTTGGGATATAATCTTCAAGGAGATAGTTACCAATTATAACGAGAAGTCGAGCAACCCTATATACGACCAATGGAAAGGTCGATTTGTTTTGCAAACCACCGGTCCCCGCTTTTTATCAAGAGTCGTTAAAAACGTCCTACCGAGCTACAAGCCACACAAAGTGGTGTGGACAAAGTGGCGTAACAATAATTGGGAACGTTTTGATAGAAACGACTATTACTTCGAATCATTTCAAACCGGCTCTTGGCTGTCTGATGTAAGCCCGAGCCTAAAAGCTAATAAATTATTCAACAAAAATGAAAACAGAGAAGATAGCGATAGGTAAGGTATTCTTATCTCCAACGAATCCGAGAGTAATCAAGAACGACAAGTTCAAGAAACTTGTGAATAGCATTAGGGAGTTCCCCGAGATGCTCAAGGTTAGACCTATTGTTGTAGATGAGGACAATGTTGTTCTTGGAGGCAATATGCGATTACGTGCTTGTATCGAAGCCGGTCTGAAAGAAGTGCATATTATCAAGGCATCAGAGTTCAACGATGAGCAGAAGAAAGAGTTTGTCATCAAAGACAACAGCTCATTCGGAGAATGGGATTGGGATATTCTTGCTAACGAATGGGAGATAGAGGACTTGAATGATTGGGGATTGGATATTCCGGCATCATACTTTGATGATGATGTTGAGCCGGAGTTCGATATGGACGAGCTTGACAAAGAGCTTGATACATACATCAACGCAAAGGTCAAGCAGATTACTATGTACTTTGACAACGACCAATACGAGCAAGTTTTAAGCAGTCTACAATCTATTGCAATCAGCGAAGGTCTTGACAACAATACCGATGTTGTGTTGCACCTAATCGAAATGTATGAAGCTGAAGAATAAATGGTTGGCTCTTGTTCCAAGCAAGGGCAGACCGGAGGAATTTGCCAAGAGCTGTAAGCCATTACTTGAGACATTGCCGATTGATTCGGCAGTTTTACTTGAGAAAAGCGACTACGATAAGTACGACTATCCGAACAAGATACTACTCGACAAAGAGAACCAAGGCATCGGATATGCTATACACTTTGCTCGGCTATGGGCAGAGGAAAACGGATACGATGTTATCTTCAAGATAGATGATGATGTTACCAAGATAGGAGCAGTCCACGAGGACTTGGAGACTATCGACCATTACCTACATAAATATGAGGATTGTGCCGGAGTGAGCTTCCCATACTCTTTTGAGTTTTACGATGTTACCAAGAAAAAGTTGTTCAGTCATATAAATAAACGCTTCCAAACTTGTTATATAATAAAGACTAAATTCTTCAAGACAACGGAAAGGCTCAAGCAGATAGAGGATTTCTTCTACTATATGATGGCTATTAGAAACAACGGATTTGTGCTGAGGTGTTCAAAACACCCTATGCACACAGCACCGGTTGGAAGCAATGAGGGAGGAGCGCAATGCTTTGACCGAGCCAAGCTTTACCTTGAGGACATAAAGTTATTTAAGGAAATCGACCCGACAATCAAGGTTATCCACAAACCGGATAAGCATTGGAAGTACGAGCCGAAACTAACTGATAAAATGTACAAGGCTAAGCCGATATGAAAGAACTACACCTCGAACGTAACGAGATTGATGTTGCTAAGTTCAAGAAACGAACAGCAAAACGCTCTGATGTAAGCCAAGTAATCAAAGAAGATGTAATCATCTACTGCGATAACGAACCGGTCATACTATACAAGAAGCTCAATACAGATACCTCAGCGCTTCGTTGGGCTGTTAAAAATATCGGCTATTCCACCGGTAAGCGTTCGAGAGGATTGGTCTCTACAAGCGCTATATTTGGTTACTCGCCACGAATAGCAATGAGGCACGACTACTGTACCGTAACGGCTATGGCTATAAACGAGAAGAAGCAACATTATGTTATCACACAATTTGCAAAGGAGCTCGTAGGATATTACAAAGAACACTTTCCCGAGAGATACGAGTTCCATACCAAGCTCGTAGAAGAACGAGTGATGCAAGATTGGACTATCGGAGGAAGTCCGTTTACATCGGGTATCGTAAACAAGAACAATCAACTCAAGTACCACTACGATGCCGGTAACTTCAAAGGTGTGCTATCCAATATGGTTGTATTCAAGAAAGATGTTTCGGGAGGGTATCTTGTAATACCCGAGTTTGACCTCGCACTCGAAGTAGCAGACGAGACCGTAACAATCTTCAACGGACAAGATATTCTACACGGAGTAAGCACAATAGAATACGACAACGAACACGCATATAGATATTCTGCCGTATATTACTCACTCGAACAAATGTGGAAGTGTGAACCTCTCGATGATGAGATAGCAAGAATCCGTAAAATAAAAACCGAGAGAGAACATAAACGTCTCGATGAGGAACACTTAGATACGCTTAGAATAAGAAAGGAAGAACTACAAGGTGCGAGTATAAACGAGCTACTGAAGAACAAGAAGAAGAATGACAAAAACTGACACAACTAAAAAGGCAATGCTTCAAGCACTTGAGAAAAGTTTAGGTGTTGTTACAACGGCTTGTAAAAGCGTAGGTATCTCAAGAGAAACACACTACAAATGGCTTCGTGAGGACGAGTCCTACAAGGAGTCCGTAGATGACCTTGTGAATGTAGCTTTGGACTTTGCAGAAACACAACTGCACAAACAAATCAGCAAAGGGAATCCCACGTCTACGATATTCTATCTCAAGACCAAAGGCAAGAACAGAGGATATATCGAGCGACAAGAGATACAGCACGATGGCGGAGAGGGATTGCGTATAGAGATTATAGATGGCAACGCTTCAGACTAATGTAGTATTTAGACATCTCCAAAATAGCGATAGCAGAATTGTTATAGAGCAAGGAGGCACACGTTCCGGCAAGACGTACAATATCCTTATATGGATTCTCACCTATTGTCTTGCTCCCGAGAACACCGGTCAAATCATTACTATATGCCGTAAAACCTTTCCGGCTGTTCGGGCAACAGTTATGAGGGACTTCTTTGAGATAATAGAACGTGCCGGTGTCTATGACCCGGAGACTCACAACAAGAGTAGCAATGAGTATAGGCTTGGCGGTAATATGATTGAGTTCATATCGCTCGACCAACCTCAAAAGGTACGTGGTAGAAAGCGTAACTTACTTTACTTGAACGAAGCTAACGAAGTAGACTTTGAGTCGTGGCAGCAGCTTATTATGAGAACATCGGGTAAGGTTATCATTGACTACAATCCGTCTATGGAATACCATTGGATATACGACAAGGTAATACCAAGAGATGATGCTGAGTTCTACAAGACAACATACCTTGATAATCCGTTCCTATCCAAGACGCTTATAGATGAGATTGAAAGACTCAAGCAAACCGATGAGCAGTATTGGCAGATATATGGTCTTGGTGAGCGTGGTCAAAGCAAGGCAATCATATTCCAACACAACGAGGTAGAGATGATACCCGAAGGAGCATCACTCATCTCAGCGGGTATGGACTTTGGATTTACCAATGACCCTACGACACTTGTACTTGCATATCGTAAGGACTTAGACTTGTACTTCGAGGAGCTTGTGTATCAGACCGGTTTGACAAACCGAGATATACACCATAAGCTAAGGACGATTGGCTTTGACAAGAGGACTGAGATATTTGCAGATAGTGCTGAACCCAAGAGTATCAAGGAGCTTCAGTTGTTTGGTTGGAATATCAAGCCAACAGCCAAAGGAAGGGATTCAGTAATGGCGGGTATTGATATGCTCAAGAGATATAGACTTAATGTAACTAAATCAAGTATTAACTTGATTAAGGAGCTAAGAAATTATAAATTCGTAGAGGACATAAATGGTAGAGTTTTGAATAAACCTATTGACGAGAACAACCACGCTATTGATGCAGTACGATACGCAACATACAACCGACTCAGTAGACCTAACTACGGAAGGTACGCTGTAAGATAAATCAGTTACTTGGATATGAAGGTAGACATCATTGTACCGGAAGGACTACACGAGATTACGCTCGAGCAGTATCAGAAGTTTCTTGCTCTAAAAAGTGAGGACGATATCTTCTTGACACAAAAGTGTGTTGAGATATTCTGCAACGTGCCGTTGCTTATTGTAGACCGTATGCCATACAACAAGGTAAATAGCCTTGCTAAGCGTGTATTTAATTACTTCGGAGGGAAGCCTTCGCTAAAAAAACAAACGACTCTTAGAAAGCGTTTATTTGGCTTCATACCGAACTTAGAACAAATAAGCCTTGGGGAATACGTAGACCTTGACAACAACATAACGGATTGGCAGAATATGCACCGAGCTATGGCTGTGCTGTATCGACCGATAGTCTCAGAAGCAAGAGAGCTATATGAGATAGAAGAATATGATGGCACCGATAAGTATGCCGACTATATGAAGGAGGTTACAATGGACGTGGTATTGGGAGCGTTGGTTTTTTTTTATCATTTAGGAACGGACTTAGCGACAGCTATGATGGACTATTTGGAGGAGGAGAGCAAGACCTTAGCGCACAAGCAAACTTCGGAAGAAAGTGGGGTTGGTATAGCAGCTTCTATCAACTCTCTCAAGGAGACGTTACAAGATTTGAAGCAGTTAGCCGACTTCCCTTACATACCGCATTGATGTATTTGGAGTTCGAAAAAGAGAAAACGGATATAGAACGTAAGTTACTTAAAGTATGAGAGGATACTACGACATATTAGAAAAGCTACGCACAACGCTCGAGTCAAACGAGAGCATCAACACAGTAACGGAAGGAGACTTACTTGATGTGGACTTAGCCAAGCAGACAATCTTTCCATTGGCTCATATCGTGATTCAGAACGTAACGTTCCAAGAGCATACTATGACGTTCAATATGAACATACTATTTATGGACGTAGTGGACTTCAACAAGGACGAGCCTAAAGCGGGCATACCATTCCGAGGTAACGACAACGAGCAAGATGTGTTGAACACAATGCTCGCAGTAGCCAATAGAATGTGGAGTGTGCTATCAAGAGGTGGTTTATTCCAAGACAAGTTTCAGATAGAAGGCAGTCCTTCTTGTGAGCCATTCGTAGAAAGGTTTGATAACCAAGTAGCCGGTTGGGATATGACTTTGAATATCTCAATACCGAACACCGACATATCAGCTTGTTAGTGTGGGACTGTTCAAGACCACATACCTCAAGGAAACGTTTGAGAGCTTCGGTAAGTACGTTGTACAACAAAGCCGAAGCAACCTAACCAAAAAGAAAAAGAACGTCTCTAAGACGCTCTATGATAGTTTGGGTTACGACTTCCGAGCAAGTGGCTCGGGTGCATCGTTTAGCTTTGTGTTCGAGATGGAGGACTACGGAGAGTTCCAAGACAAAGGTGTGAGTGGTATCAAGAAGAAGTACAATACGCCATACAGCTACAAGAACAAGATGCCACCTCGAGGTCCTATTGATAAGTGGGTTGTTCGCAAAGGTCTCAAGGGAGTAAGAGATGAGCAAGGTAGATTCGTATCTCGTAAGAGTCTAAGCTATTTAATACAAAGACATCTGTACTACAATGGCATCAAACCAAGTTACTTCTTTACAAGGGCATTCAAGTTGGGCTTTCAGAAGCTACCTTCTGACATACGAACAGCATTCAAACTTGATGTCGAAGAATTTATGAAGTTCACACTAAAAAGTATATTCTAATGCCAAGCATTATTGCACCTTCAACACTTTCAGTCGCAAGAAGCCCGATATTCGTTACCGTTGCCGGAGCAGTAAACGAGATTCAGTCTATTGTGGACTGCACAATAAAGGTTTTTATATGGAGTGGTTCTTACTCAAGCCGTCCTACCAATCCCGACTACACGCTGTTCAGAGATAAGTTTGTTTCTAACGCAGAGGAAGTTGGGTTTGACATAGCACCTTTGGTTCGTGAAGAACTTGGTGGTGTTTTTGACACCAACATTACAAGAAACTCACCAACATCAGAACAAAACAACAACGTTGTTTGGGTAGATGTAGATTATATAATTAACTACTATTCAGTATCAGCACCAACAGTTATAACTAACGCTACGGGAAGCTCAAGCACTTTTCCGGTTTCAGAAGGATACTATGGATACGAGCAAGACTTAGATTCAGCAGTTATCATAGCGGGTTTTTTGAACAACGCAACAACAATACATACCAAAACAAGTGGTAATGAAATGGTTTCTTTGTGGCTTGGTTCTTACGGAGCTGAAACGATAGATAGTGTTAGGTACAAGGTAGGTGGTGTAACAAAGCATACTTTTGATATTACAAGTTATCAAGCTAATGTTCAGCCGGAGAATCAAATTACTCGTATTCCTATCGGAGATACCGGCTTGAATAATTGGCTAACAAGCGATGGCTATACCGGAGCATCTTCAGATAGACCTATCAATCAAGATACTTATCAAATTGTACTTGTTGATGACGGCTCAAATGAGGTAGCAACACTCAACGTAGTGAAAGAGTGTGAGCCTAAGTACACAATACAGACAATACGCTTCTTAAACAAATATGGAACTTGGGAGTTCTTGAACTTTTTCAAGCGTAGTGATGATGACTTTGAGGTGCAACACGAACAATATCGCAAGGGTAACTTGACCATAAGCAGAAGCGGAGTCTCTCACGATACTGACCTTGAGCAATACAAACGTATCAACACAAATGGTAAACTAAAGATTACCTTGAACACCGGTTGGGTAGATGAGAGCAACAGCGATACTATCAAAGACCTTATGATGAGCGAGAGAGTTATGTTGGACACTTCTCCGGTCAATGTTATAAGTGGCTCAATGAGGCTACAAAAGTCTATTAACGACAAGATGATTAACTACACGATTGAGGTAGAACAAGCATTCGACACAAGGTATGTATAGAGTAGAGCTTTACATTGATGGTGTATTAGCAGATATGTTTGGTGATGAGTCAATAGAAATGACTCTAACCACTCAAAACGTAAAAGATATATCCAAGAACTTTGGAGACTATACTAACGGATTTACGTTACCGGCATCACCTAAGAACAACGGCATATTCAAGCACTACTACAATGTTGATTTGTTAGGTGGCTTTGATGCCAACCTAAGAGTCGATGCTTTCATAGAGATAAACAACAACTTATTTCGTCAAGGCGTATTAGAGCTTGAGGAGGTTCAACTAAAGAACAACGAGCCCACTGCCTACTCCGTAACCTTTTACAGCAACACAACGTCCCTAAAGGACTTGTTTGGTGAAGATACGCTCAACGACCTTGACCTCTCAGCTCAAGACCATACTTACAACGACACGAATCTTATCAATGGGCTTGTTAATTATGTAGCCGGCACGGGAGATGCTGTAATCTACCCATTGATATCACCGGTTCGTACTTGGTATTACAATAGTAGCGGAAGCGACCACGAACCCGAGAACATTTATTACCATTCCGGACACAACGAACACGGAGTATTCTTCTATGACCTCAAACCGGCAGTCAAACTGCAAAAGATTATAGATGCTATTGAGACCAAGTATGGTGTAACCTTTGATAGCGATTTCTTTGCAACGGCTGACTTTGGTAAGTTGTTTATGTGGTGTCATAGGAGAGCCGGATATATGTTCAAAGACCAAGAGTTTGGGTTCACACCGACACCTATTCAGTTTACTTCAGCGACAAATAGTAATTGGGATTTGTCAAGCCACAGCCTAACGATAGACAACACGAGTTGGACTAACGCTGCCGGACAACACATCATAGGTTACAGCTACGATATCACATCAACCTCAGACTACAAGATACAAGCATTTGTAAACGGAGAGATGCGGACAAGCAGACCACATAGTGGTGATGTAACCGGTCAGTTTGTACGCTTGGGAGAGGTTCAGTTTGGAGATGTGATAGACTTTAGGATATCCGTTCCCGATGATTGGAACGGAAGTCCAATAACGATAAATACGATAGACTTAGACATTGACTACTTTGATGGAACATACAAGACTATTGTTGATGTATCAAGGTCTACAAACCAATCTGTAACACGCAAAGTATTTATTGCCGACCAACTGCCCGAGCAAAAGATTACAGACTTCATAGGGAGTCTAATACGAGCCTTTAATTTGGCTATTTCAACCAAAGGAAATATGGCTTACTATGTTGAGCCGTTAGACGATTGGTATGCTGACGGAACAACACACGAAATATCTAAACACATAGACACGAGCTCAAGCTCGGTCAAAAAAACAGAATTATATCGAAGAATATCATTCAGCTATAACGAAACGGAAGCAATTCTTGGAGAACAGTTTAGGTTGCAGAACGATATTGGCTATGGTGATTTACGAGCCGACTTCAACTATGACGGAGAGGACTTTGATATTGAGGTTGGCTTCGACAATATGTTGTTTGAGAGACTCACCGACCAAACCGGTGGAGCATTGACAAGCATAGGAATAGGGAGAAGTGTAACAAGAGAGCTTGAGCCTTACATCGGCTCACCTTTTATCTTCTATCTTGCCGGTCAAGTTACCTCGGGAGAATCATTCGCTTACATTCCAAGTGGTAATAGCCCTACGGAAGTTGAGGTAACATCATATCACTTGCCGAGCAATGTAAATGCTCTCACAGCACCGGACGTTACCAAGACCTTGAATTTTGGAGGAGAGATTGACCCTTACATTAGGGTAACATTTAATGAAGGTCTATACGATACGTATTGGAAAGATTATATAACAGATTTGTATGATGCGAGTCGTAGACTTTTTGTTATGAATGCACGTTTGCCGTTGCATATAATGCTTAACTTGAAGAACAACGACAAGCTAACAATCAATGCAAGAGACTATATCATAAACAGCATAAAGATGAACCTCACTACCGGTGAGGCATCACTCGAATTGCTCAACGATGTGTAAAATATGACCTACTTACGTTACTTGATAGAAGCACTTCCATACGTTGAGGCTAAAACGGAGAACCTTGCCATTGCAAAGGGCAAGTACCAAGAGCCAAAGACTTGGACACAATACCTAAAAAAGCTAAAGAATGGCTATTAAAGAAACAGTTCAGATTGATGTAGACACTAATGCCGACAAGGCAGCAGATGACCTTACGTCAGCCATTCGAGACTTGCAGAAAGCCGTTGAGCAAATGTCTACTTCTATGAATGATGGCTTTTCTGAAGCCAATCAGAACATAAGCAAGGTAGACGAAGGAATCAAAGACGTAGGGGATAGTGCTAAGGATAGTGCTAAGTCTACCGGTAAGCTCGGTAAGGCATTTGGTAATCTCGGAAAGACATCGGGTATTTTCTTCATTATAGATGGTGCGCTTAGCATCATCAAGGACTTGTTTATGGAGAACCAAATTGCCGTTGATGCCTTCAATACGGTATTTGAGTTCCTATCTATCGCAGTAAACGACTTCATCAATTTTATTGTTGGCAACACCGACAAGGTAGTAGGCTTCTTCAAGTCAATCTTTGATGACCCGAAACAAGCGATGATAGACTTCAAGGACGCTTTCGTTGAGAACATAATTGAGCGTTTTAATTCCTTCTTAGACACACTTGGTTTTATCGCAAGTGCAGTCAAAAAGGTTTTTAGCGGTGATTTCAAAGGTGCGTTAGAAGATGTTAAGAATGCCGGTAAGGAAGTTGTCGATGTATTCACCGGAGTCGATGGAAGTTTCGACAAGGCTGCGGAGGCAACATCTAAATACGTCAAAGAAACGGCAAAAGCAGCATCAGAGAACGTCAAACTTGCAAAGGCGGCAGAGCTTGCCGATGTAAAGAGACAAGGACTCTTAGAGAAGTATGATTTGGAGGCTGAGAAGCTACGACAAATCAGAGACTCGGAACGCAATACTCTTGAGGAGAGAATACAAGCCAACAAAGACCTTGGCGATGTACTCGACAAGCAAGAGAAAGAGATGTTGGCTCAAGCTCAAATAAGGCTCGACCTTGCTCAAAAAGAAGCCGACAAAAAGAAGGGTAACCTCGAAGCAGAAAAAGCTCTTATAGAGGCTAAAAACGAGATGGCGGGTATCGAGGCACAGATTACCGGTATGAGAGCCGAGCAGTTATCCAACGAGGAGGCATTGCTTCGTGAATCTTTAGAGCTTACAAGAGGCAAGGCAGAAGCCGAGCAAGAGGCAGCTCAAATGGAGAAACAAGCATTGATAGATGCGGAGATAGATGTGCTAAAACGCATTGAGCTTGAGAAAGAGTTAGCTGAGGAAGTCAAGAACGGACGTATTGGGTTGATTGATGAGGAACTTGCTATCACAAAAGAGGGTACGCTACGCTATCAAGAGTTGCTCAACGAGAGGTTACTTGCAGAAGCAGAATATCAAGCAGAAAGCAATCGTCTTGACAAAGAAACGGAAGATGAGAAGTTGGTAAGGAGACAAGAATCTCAAGCTGCCTACACACAAATAGCCTCTCAAGGCTTTGATGCGTTGTCCGCATTGTCAGAGGCATTTGCCGGAGATAGTGAGGAGCAACAAAGGAGAGCATTTGGAGTGCAAAAGGCATTGTCTATGGCTAATACTGTTATTGGCACTTACGAGGCTGCACAAAACGCATTTACAACAGCGCAGAAAAGCCCTATTACCGCAGTCAATCCGGCATATCCTTACATTCAAGCCGGTCTTGCAACAGCATTTGGTGTTGCTAAGTTAGCAAGTATTGCTCGTACAAAGTTTGATAGCTCAAGTCAGCCTTCACCCGACTCGGACTCGGGAGGTGCGCCAAGTGCTATGATACCGCAATTTAATGTTGTAGGTGCAAGTGGCACTAACGCCATTGCTCAAAGTTTACAACAGCAAGGTCCGGTACGTGCGTACGTTGTAGGAAGCGATGTAACTTCGCAACAAGAATTAGACAGAAGAAGAATAAATAATACATCATTGTGAGAATAGTAGAACTTATACTTGACGAAGAAGAAATGCTGAGTGGCGTACAAGCCATTAGCATCGTGGAATATCCGGCAATAGAATCTGACTTCATAACGCTATCGAAAGAGCAAGAGATAAAACTTGCAGAGGTAGACAAGGAGAAGCGTATTCTTATGGGACCGGCATTGATACCTAACAAGACAATCTTTCGCAAGAAAGAAGATGACGAATACTACATATACTTTTCTAAGGATACGGTACGCAAGGCAAGTGAGTTGTTCCTAACGAGAGGCAATCAAAACAAGAGCACACTTGAGCATAGCTTCGAGCTTCAAGGCTTGAGTGTTGTTGAGTCTTGGATTGTTGAGAGTGATGAGGACAAGAGCAAGGCATACGGATTTGATGTTCCCGAAGGAACGTGGATGGTAAGTATGAAAGTCTACAACGATGAGGTGTGGGAAGATTACGTCAAAGAAGGTAAGGTCAAAGGATTCTCAATAGAAGGTTACTTTGCCGACAAGGTAAATATGAGTGCCGAGAGTGAGGAGGAAATGGAAGCTCAAATTAAATTAGATAGTATTAAAAATGTTATTTTAGAGGCTTTAGGGAACAAATCACATAAATTAGAACTGAATATCCTTAGTGACTTTACGTTAGGTTCAATGGATTTGAAAAAGGCAGTGGAAAAACTTGAGACTGAGCTAAAGGAAGTTAGCAGAACAGTTTCTTCTATGGTAAAAAATATTGAGAGTGATTTTTCTAAGGCTGAAAATGCTTATAAAGAAATACAGAAAAAGTCAAAAGAGTTGGGTATTTCATTTAAAGATTTAGCGGGACCAATTTCTATTAAGGTTTTTGAAGAGGCTAAAAATAATTACAAAAAGTACAAAAATATCGCTAAACAGATTTCTAAAATAAGTTAAGGATATGAACGAAAAAGAAGCATCTCTAAAAATAAACCTTATTCGTGCCCTCATCAATGAAGAACTTCTTGAAGAAAAAGGTATCGAACTTGAAAGTTACTCGGACTATGGTGAGGGTGTTCGTAACAATGCAAAGAAAGGTATTGAGATGAACAAAAAGGTGGACAACAAATGCGCCACGCAAGTGGGCAAGGTACGTGCTCAGCAACTTGCTAACGGAGAGAAGATAACAGTCGCTACGATTAAAAGAATGTATTCGTATCTTTCACGAGCAGAACCTAACTATGACCCGAGCGACTCTAAGGCTTGTGGTACTATTAGCTTCTTGCTATGCGGAGGCAAAGCCGGACTCGGTTGGTCAAGGAACAAGCTAAGAGAATTAGGAGAGATAGAGTAAAAATGAAACAAGTAAAAAACAAATAGTTAATTAGTTATGAGTGCAAAAGAAACCTTATCTAAGATTGCCGGTATGCTGAATGTAGACTTGGCAGAAGAAATCGCTTTAGAGAGCGTTAAATTAGAAAACGGGGCAGTGCTTGAGGCGGAGAAGTTCGAAGCCGGAGAGAGTGTCTTTATAGCCACAGAGGACGAGAAAGTCGCTGTACCTATTGGCGAGTACAAAATGGAAGATGGTCGTACCCTCGTTGTAGAAGAAGAAGGTTTGATTGCTTCTATCCTTGAAGCCGGTGAGGAGAAAGAGGAAGAAGAAGTCGAAGTCGAGGCTGCTGAAGAAGAAGAAAAAGAGGAAGAAATGGCTTACGCTACCAAAGAAGAATTAGGAGCTGCGATGGACGAACTCAAAGAGATGATTGAGGAAGTCAAGCAAATGGTTTCTCCAAAAGAGGAGAAAGAAGATATGAGCGCAGAGGAGACTGTTGTGGAAGATACCAAAGAGGAACTTTCAGCACAAGAACCGGCTGCGAAACCTATTAAGTCAAATCCGGAAGCTAAGGCTAAAAAGGATATGATTCAGTTTGGCTCAAATCGTGGTCAATCTACATTAGACCGTGTATTCTCTAAAATGTCAAGATAATGAAGCAAGTTCAAAAAGTATGGGAGCAGTTAGCTTCCCAAAAGGTAGAGCTTAGCAAGATTCAAGACCTAAAAGCTCTTGCACAAGAGGCAAGGTCGCTTCCAAGTTTTATGGAAATCACCTCTGACCTTGACAGAATTTCGGGTATGTTAAACGAAATGACAAGAGAAGCAAGAAGGGTAGTGACTGATGCTCGAAGCATTACTAAAGAATACGGCTCTCTTGTTCGTGAAATAGAAGCAACAGCGAAAGAACTTGGAGTTAGTTACAACGACTTAGGAATCCAAAGCGATATGGAGGCTTTGACTAATGTAGAGTTGGATATGGAATTGTACGAAGCGTTAGATGCTGAACTACCGATAGCAAAAAGAGCTATTGACGATTTAATGATGTAATTATGAAGAAGATAGAATCAGTATGGGCGGATATTACCGCCAAGAATGAAGCGTACAAGCAGAAATTCTCCAAGCAAGAGAAGGTAGATTTATCTGAACTTGAGAAGGTAGAACTTGGTGTTATTGATGAGCTAAAGTCTCTTGAGAAACAAGCTCGTGATATTGCCTCAGACCGTATTGCAGAATCAAAAGAAGTTGAAAAACTATATCAGCGAGTAAACAAAGAAAACTTTGCAGCAAAAGAAAAGATTGATGGGTTTAGAAAAGAGGCTTTCAGAATAGCTATGGACGCAGAACGAGTTTTAAAAGACTTAGGAATGGACGTTCCAAATGAGCTTTTTACAAGAGTCGATGCCGTTGCTGAAGCCGGTGGCAAAATACCTACAAGTAGAAACGCTAATGTTTTTTCAATTTAATAAATAAAACAAAATGGCAATAACAAACGTAGACACCACGCATTCGGTGTCAAACATATCAAACCCTCCGACAAGAATCGCTCTTGAAACGAACACTATCAGCGCATCAGCAACCCTTACCAAAGGAGATAGCGGTGAAGTTTTCTTTTTAAGCGGTGCAGTTGGTGGTACTGTTACAATGCCGGCACCCTTTGCCGGTGGGCGAGTAAAGTTTGTAATGACTGAAAATGACCCTACAACAGCTTTCACTATTGATTGTGGTGCGGGGTTGCTTATGGGTAACTTACAAAACGCATCGGGACACGCAAGAGCAAACAACGACCAAAACGTTGTGTTTGGAACAACATCAGTAAAAGGAGACTTTGCAGATTTATGTTCTGACGGAACAAATTGGTATGTTGCTGCAACAACAGCAATCAGTGGAGCAATTACATTTAGTTAAAAATAAAAATAATCAATAATTAGTATGGCAACAACTACTAACATTACATCTACTTATGCCGGTGAATTTGCCGGTAAGTATATTAGTGCAGCGTTACTTTCTGCTGACACTATCGAGAACGGTGGTATTACCGTTAAACCTAACGTGAAGTACAAAGAGGTATTGAAAAAGGTATCAACAGATGACATCGTAAAAGATGGCTCTTGTGATTTCTCTGATACTTCTACATTGACTCTTACAGAGCGTATCCTTCAGCCGGAGGAGTTCCAAGTAAACTTGGAGTTATGTAAGCAAGACTTCCGTTCAGATTGGGAGGCTATTCAAATGGGATATTCTGCATTTGACTCTTTGCCACCTTCATTCTCTGACTTCCTTATCGGACACGTTTCTGCGAAGGTAGCTCAGCGTATGGAAACAAACATTTGGGCGGGAGTAGACAGCGGAAACAGCGGTCAGTTCGATGGCTTCTTAACAACATTAGCTGCTGACTCTGACGTTGTAGACGTATCCGCTGCGACAATCACTGCTGCGAACGTTATCGCTCAGTTAGGTGCTGTTGTAGATGCTATTCCTACTACTGTTTACGGTAAGGAAGATTTACACGTTTATATTGCACCAAACATAGCTCGTGCTTATGTTCGTGCTTTAGGTGGTTTTGGTTCTATAACAAACGGAACGGGAGCAACTCAATCCGGTGCAGCCGGTGCTAATGGTGTAAACAACCAAGGTACATTGTGGTACGGAATGGGACAAAACTTGGCTTTCGATGGTGTTAAATTGTTCGTTTGTCCGGGCTTACCGGATAACCGTATGGTTGCAGCTCAGAAAGAGAACTTGTTCTTCGGTACTTCATTGCTTTCTGATATGAACGAGGTTCGTGTCTTAGATATGGCTGACCTTGATGGTTCTCAGAATGTGCGTGTAGTAATGCGTTTTACTGCCGGTATCCAACACGGACTCGGTTCTGAAATTGTATTATACTCTTAATAAGAGAATTTGAATAATAATTAAAGGGGTAGGTGGGTACAATCTGCCTACCCTTTTTTAATAAGAAATAATATGGCGTGTGATTTAACAAAAGGACGTATCGTTCCTTGTCGTGATTCGGTTGGTGGGATTGCAGAAGTTTACTTCGTAGATTACGGAGACTTAGGTAATATCACTGTTGCCGCTGATGATGAGGTTACAGATGCAGACGGTACGTTTAATGCGTATCAATACTTACTCAAGGGCAATAGCTCTTTGACACAAAACGTTACCGCTTCTCGTGAGAACGGTACGGTATTCTTCGAGCAAGTTCTTGAGCTTACCTTGCCTAAGATGAGTAAAGAGGACAACAAAGAATTGAAGTTGTTGGCTTATGGTAGACCTCACATTGTTGTGGTAGACTATAATGGTAATGCTTTTATGATGGGACGTGAGCACGGTTGTGATGTAACCGGAGGTACAGTAGTTACCGGTGCAGCAATGGGAGACTTGAGTGGCTACACTTTATCTTTCTCTGCAATGGAATTGGCTCCGGCTAACTTCATAGCTTCTCCGGCAGCCGGTAATCCTTTCAATGGCTTAACAAGTGCTGTTGAAACTATTGTAGCCGGTACGGACTTCTAAGAGTTCATTGGTTTATAACAAGGGGAGGGCTAAGGCTCTCCCTTTTTTTTGCAAAATACTTTTTACAATCGTTACTTAGGTATGCACATAGTAAGTACAACAGACAAGACAATTAAATTTGTTCCAAGAAAGGTGCAAACAGATTTGTCTATTAAGATTACGGACGAGCAAGAAAACGATTCTGCATTGGAAAGCGTAACCGGTGGTGATAGCGGTAACTTTGTCAAGATTGCACCGACATATACATTCAAAGAAGGAAGGTTTTACTATATTGTAATTACCGGAACTGATGAAGAAGAATTGTATCGTGGTAAAGTTTTTTGTACCAATCAAACAGATTTTGATAAGTTTACGGTCAATGAGAATGTATATACTGAATATGAAAAGGCAAATGCCAATGAATACATTGTAATATGAAGCTACACGCTATAAATCTTGCGAGTTATACGAAGCCCGAAATCATAGAGAGAAAGAATCGTGATTGGGTAGAGTACGGAGCTGACAACGACTACTATCAGTATTTGATAGACCGATTCAACGGCAGTCCAACAAACAACGCCATTATAAACGCTATCAGCGACCTTATCTACGGAAAAGGTATAGATGCTACGGACAGCAATAGAAAGCCCGATGAGTACGCTAAAATGCGTTCTTTGATTAAAGAAGATTGCTTGAGAAAAGTAACGAGTGATTTGAAGTTGATGGGACAATGTGCCTTTCAGATTATCTACACCAAGACCGGAAGGCAGATTGCTCAAGTAGAACACATTCCTATTCAGACTCTAAGGGCTGAAAAGATGAATGAGGAAGGGGATATTGAGGCTTACTACCATTGTGCTGATTGGTCGGAGTTAAAACCGGCTGACGTGCCAACACGCATACCGGCATTCGGTACATCAAAAGAAGCTATTGAGATATATTGTGTCAAGCCATATCGTGCCGGATACTATTACTATTCTCCGGTAGACTACCAAGGTGGTATTCCGTATGCTGAACTCGAAGAAGAAGTAGCAAACTACCATATCAACAACATCAAGAATGGTCTTGCACCTTCGATGATGATAAACTTCAACAACGGAGTTCCCGATGAGGAGGAGCGTATGTTGATTGAGTCGAAGATTAGAGACAAGTTTAGTGGCTCAAGCAATGCCGGTAACTTTATACTTGCTTTCAACGAGAGCAAGGAGTTAGCTGCAACTATTGATGCTGTTCCATTGTCTGATGCACCGGCACAATACGAGTTTTTATCCTCAGAAGCAATGCAGAAGCTAATGGTTGCTCACCGAGTAACATCACCTATGCTTTTAGGTATCAAGGATAATAGTGGACTTGGAAACAATGCGGAAGAAATAGAGACTGCAACGTTGTTGTTTGACAACACGGTTATCCGTCCGTTCCAAAACTTGATTATCAAGGCATTAGAGCAGATTCTTGCTGTAAATAGCATCAATCTTGACCTATACTTCAAGACACTACAACCTCTTGAGTTTACTGACCGCAGTGCAGCGGTAACAAAAGAGGAGCAAGAGAAAGAAACCGGAGAGAAATTGTCTGCACAAGATTGTGGTTGCAAGACTGAACTGAAAGATGACCCTTGTTGGGACGGCTATGTAATGGTCGGATTCAAGGAGAAAGACGGAAAGAAAGTTCCTAACTGCGTACCGGAGGAGAGCATCAATGCTAATGCAGATGCTTTGATTGACTTAGGAGAGGACATAAACCTTGACGAGTGGGAATTGGTAGACGAAAGAGACGTGGACTACGACCAAGAGGAAGCTCTTGACAAGATGATTGGTCTTGCCTCGACCGGTTCTGCCCGTCCTAATGCGAAAAGCTCTCAAGACGGCTCTAACGCTGAAGGAGATAAGTTCTTGGTTCGTTACCAATACTCTCCGCTGAAAGCCGGAGCGAATAGTCGTGAGTTCTGCAAGAAAATGGTCGCTGCGAAGAAGGTCTATCGCAAGGAAGATATCATAAGAATGGAGCAACTTTCAGTCAATGCCGGATTCGGACCTAACGGCTCGAACAATTACTCGGTATGGCTATACAAAGGAGGAGCTCGATGCCAACACAAATGGGTTCGCAAGACCTATATGTATAAGAATGGTGTGAAGCCGGACGTAAAAAGTCCTAATGCTGAAACTATCAGCACTACCAAGGCAAGAGGTAAAGGTTTTAGAGCACCGGCAAACGAGAACAAGGTAAGCGTTGCACCAAACAAGATGAAAAACAAGGGATTCATAAACCCACCAAGTAAAAAAGACATACAAGGAGGAATATAATGGCAACAGCATTATTTATAACACGAACCGACCTTGTTAGAAACACTTTCCTATCGGGAAATGTAGATACTGACAAGTTCATTCAGTTTATTAAGATAGCACAAGAGATACACGTTCAGCAATATCTCGGCTCGAAGCTATACGACAAGATAGCAAACGACATAATAGCTGACTCACTTACCGGAAACTATCAGAGTTTGGTGAATGATTATATTCAGCCAATGTTGATTCACTATGCTATGACTGAATACTTACCTTTTAGTGCGTTTACAGCATCGAATGGTGGTGTGTATAAAAAGACTGTTGAGAACGGAGAAACAGCTACTCGTAACGACCTTGCTTTTTTGATAGAAAAAGAGCGTAATCTTGCCGAGTATTATACTCGTAGGTTTATAGACTATATGTCTTTCAATCAGAACCTATTCCCCGAGTACAATCAGAACGTAAATGACGATATATATCCTTCAAAGGATAGCACTTTTAACGGATGGGTATTATAAAAACATACAAACCAAAAGCTACCAATGTAAAGAAACTCAAGGTTTACTTATCAAAGGTTGCGAAACGAGATAAGCAATGAGTGATTTAGAAGGATACGGTAAAATCTATGATTCTACTTGGTGGGGAGTAGGCAGAGATAACAACATTAGTTGGGGTATTGTCTATGCCAATTTAGGAAGCATTGCACCTCAATTAGTTAGTGCTTTTAAGACTCGTGTAGAGGCTGATGGTGGTAGCGTAGAGAATACTGCTTGTCTTACTACTGATGTTGAATTTCTAACTCAAAACCCTTAACGATATGAGTTTTTACGATGATGCAAGTTTAGTATTCTTACCAAGCGGAGGAGCGGGAAAAGACACTAAAGCGTATAGCATAAAGCCTACAAATGGAGATGGGGACTTCACCTTTTCAAGAGGTTCAAACCTAACGGCTACAAGGGTAGATAGCAACGGACTGATAGAGAAAGGAAGGGAGAACT
>Ga0070752_1000786_pt1 | contig 24223 bp, 26 predicted proteins | sample VirMetDEL_Aug_30_FD_77440 | JGI IMG/M metagenome (GOLD analysis project Ga0070752, IMG submission 77440) | Aqueous microbial communities from the Delaware River and Bay under freshwater to marine salinity gradient to study organic matter... | ecosystem: Environmental > Aquatic > Marine > Coastal...
ATGACCAAGGGTTTCTTCTAGGTCTGTTATAGAAAAATCTGGATCGTCATCTTCTTCTTTTTTTCCACAACAAGATAGTTTCCCCATCTTGATATCTCCAAAAAGAGATAGTTTCCCTACAGCGATACCCATTATTTTTAACCTAATAGAAAAGCTAAAAGTGAAAAAATAAGAACAGTTGTCAAACTGAAAAAGATGGCTTGTCCAAAAAAGAAACTCTCAGAAATTCTTTTTTCTCTTGAAGATATTGGAGAATGGAAAGATGAATTTGAAAAAAGGAAAGACAAGATCACTCGACTTTTGGAAAAAATAGACGAGAGAAATGATACTTTCTATCCTTATCCCGAAGATGTTTTTAACTCGTTCAGGAAAACACCATTGGAAAAAGTAACAGTTGTGATATGGGGTCAGGATCCTTATCCAAAGCTTTTAAGAAATGGAAAAACCAGAGCTCAGGGTTATGCTTTTGGTGTTTCAAGAGAAGATAGTGTTCCAGGGTCCCTAAAAAACATATACAAAGAAATGTCAAGTTGTTTTGACAGTTTTTCTGAACCAAATCACGGAGATCTTACATGGCTATGTGATCAGGGTATTTTTTTCATGAACAGCGCTCTTACATATAATCCAGAAGATCCAAAAAGTCATCAAGGAATATGGATGAGATTTACACATATAATCATTGATATCATCAACAAAAAACTAGACAATTGTATTCATATACTATGGGGTAGTGCCGGGAAAAAACTTTCCGATTCTATTGCATCAAAGAATATTTTGGAAGCTTCACATCCATCCCCTCTTTCTGCATACAGAGGTTTTTTTGGTTGTAGGCATTTTGAAAAAATCAATATTCTTCTAGATCGACAGGGTAAAAAACAGATAAACTGGAATGAAGATCATACTCTTCCTCCTACTTTTGTTGAAAAGTTGTCTTCCAAGTAGTTAAAAGACATGAAAAAGAAAGAACCTTTGTTCTCAAAAAAGAATCTTGTAGATCTTCAGATAGCAACGATAATAGTCGTTGTAGCTATAAGTCTTGTGTTCAACATCATAAATGGAGAAGATCTAAAACATTAAACTTACATATAAGATGATATGTAAAAATTGAACAAAAAATAAAAATAACCTGTAATAATACCCCATAGAGAAACCAATAATGTCAAGAATAGACATCAGAGGTCCACTTGGCGGATACGACCAGTCGCCATGTGTTGGACATAGTTGGAAGCATGCAATGAGAATTTGGCCTCCTCGTCTGGGAATTGTTGATCCGGACGGATACTATGTCGATCACGTTATCGTTAGTGGTTCGGAACATCTTGTTCTGACGGCGGCTTTGTACCTTTTCATATCCAGATTAGCGAGATATGAAGAAGGTATCTTCCATATGATCAAAAAAATGGTTCCAAGGCCCTTCGTTGAAAATATTCCTTTTGGATATTTCAGGAACACCAATTTTAAGTCGGTTACCCTAAAAGGAATTTCCAGCATGGGTTCAAACTGTTTTCAATGGTCTTATCTAGAAACTCTGGATCTTGGCAGACAGATCAAGTGTATTCCCCCTTTTTGCATGGAGGGATGTGCTCTCTTACGCAAAGTTGTAATGGGAGGACAGGTGCAGATTCTAGGGGAAAACTGTTTTCAGGAAACATCCAACCTCGAAGAACTAGATTTTCCAAAATCTCTTACCCATATCAAAACTCGATGTTTTCAAAACTCAGCAATTCAGATTGTCGATCTTCGGAAATGTACAAATTTGGTTTCTATCGGAGAGGCTGCTTTTTTGGGATGCAGAAATCTTCAAAAAGTGTATTTTCCTGGTTCTCAAATTTCTATAGGACACAATGCATTTTCTGGATGCAAAAATCTAAAAAGTGATTCTGTCTTCTACGAAAATGAAACTTCAGTGAACATCAAAGACACTTCATTTCCTTGGTGAGTTTACAAGTTATCCATACACATACAAAAAATGTGTATATATGGTTTTTTAAACGCTTCTAGTATCCCACCAGATAAGATCACCCTTTTCATAGGTAAAACTAAGATTGTAGACACGTGCAGGGGGTCCATGGGCGAGTGTGATAGTTCCAACAAGATTAGTATCGATGGCACTGTAACCGCTACCGTTGGCTTTGGCCGGAATATCAAGGGTGACGCCTGCTTTCTGGCTGTAGATAGAACCAAAATGAAAGGTATCTCCGTTTTGGGGATTCGGAAACATATCCACAACATTTTTAGCCGATGGAAGTGCTATTTCGGTGACATCAGAAGATCCTCCAATCCCAAAAAGTTTTGGTTGATTAGGATCGAGAGACAAGGTCTGATTTTTTGTGATACCTACCAGGTCATAATCTCTCCTAGTAGTGCCTCCGATAGTGATATTTTTTCTGATATCGACATTTCCGAAATTTCTTGTACCAAGCTCTTGCTGCTCTCCGCCGTATACATATACAGCCACAGTGATAAAGGTTGCTACCAAGAGCAGGTAGAAGAAGAGAAGCATGTAATGATGACCGACGACTTCTTTGAACTCCATTTTTTCTTTTGTTATACAAAAAAAAGATTTTTTTTATTCTGCGATAGAAATATTTTCTAGTCTTTTCCACACTTTTGTTTCTTCCCATGTTCCAAGGACTTCTATGTCTTCAAACACAACTATTTTGTTGTTTAGCATAAAATTGGCAACAACCTTCATCATGTACACGGTTATCCCTGTCCTGAACGCCGGGTTAACCAAAAACTCATCCTCGATCGAAATGTCATCAGCGCTTACCTCGGGAGAAACATGATAGACAAACATTTTTTGAAGCGGATCTTCAAAAGTAACCATCCAGTCATCTATCCTGTGCTGTTTTTCATCTTCTACTAACTCAGGATAGTAACCACTGTTTATAAAAACATGGGTTAGTTTTTTTAGATTGTTCATTTCTCTAAAAACAGATTCTCTGATTTTTTTGTTTTGAGACTCAAGTTTTTTCCCTGAAAAAAACTCATAGTCATTTTTTTTGCTTTCTTCAATATCACTAAGAGTATCAAAAATACCGCTTCTGTCTGTGGCAATAACAGTGTTTTTTACGGGAACCATATAGTTTTCCATCCTAAAACTGAGAGGGGTTGGATGTATCAAGGTTATAAAAATATCCTCTTCTGTGAAGGTACCTCCATAGTCTACTGACAAATATCTCTCAAGGGAAGGAACAGAGTCTTCATCTCCAGGAACCACAAAGACAACTATATGATCTTTGTACTCTTCTGGAAGATCAGGTTTTCCCTTACTGTTTGTGATCAAAAAAATCTTTGGCATTGTTTTAATATTTCTAGAAGTATTAAACTATTTTCATTTTCTCTTTTCTTGTATTTGAGAAAACAGATCTTGATATGTACCCTCATAATCCATATCAATGTTACCATAGTTATACAGAAAAATTTTCATATCAAGTTCTTTTTCTTCTTCGGTTTTCTTTGTTTTTGGATAGTTCCTATCTAGATATTCAAGTAGTGTAGGTCTGAAAAAAACATATTTGCATGTATATCTAAGAAGAAAATTCTCAAAATTTATAATTTTTTGGAGATTACTTTTGTTTTGTACAATGGATTTTGGAAATATTTCTTTCCATGAAAAAACTTTATACAAAGCGGTGAAATACTTGTATGACATGTATATACATGTAAAAAAGAAAAGATGTACTTCCACTTTGGTATGAAGTTTTCCAATAGTAGGCGTTGACTCTTCTCTCTTTTTATTTTTCTCATAGTATCTGGCCAGATATTCATCAAATAACCTAAGACTGTGAAAAACTATGTGATGATTATACCATTCCAGATCATCTTTTCTATTGAATATTTTAAAGGATATATTGACAGCCCATCTTCTTTCAATACAGTCAATTATTTTAATGGGTTGATCTGGAATATGACCAGGTACATGTTTTTCTCTTATCGGATCTATATGATCTTTCCTAAAAATATTAAAATAGGAATGATTCAAAGCTTGTGTAGATGTGTATCTATCTAGAGGATTAAGCTTCATCATATTATCCAAAAGATCACAAAAAAGTTTTAGATCTAACTTTTCATCTGAAAACTTGGAGATATCAACTTTTGCGGTTATTTTGGTCTCAAAGGATAATTTTTCTTTGTCTATATCCTCTCTGTAACCATGTTTGAAAGGTTCAATATCTCCTTTTTTGATATATTCTGTTAGGTATTCTGATGTAAAATTTTGAGGTAACTTTTTAATAATCGTCTTGAATATAACCCGATCAGTATCTCTGTCGCTCATAAAAAGAGCTCTTTTGGTTAGTATCTCATAGAAAATACAACCCGCTGACCATACATCAATTTTGTCAGAATAGTCGTCATAGCAACAACATATCTCAGGGGCTCTATAAAAAGATGTTACTGTTCCAGGGGTAGCAGGTCTATAGTTACTTTTAAAACAACTGAGACCAAAATCGCATAGTTTTGAACATGGTACCCCATCTTTAACAGATATTAGTACATTTGGAGGTTTTAGATCTCTATGCATTATACCTCTAGCATGTATGTATTCCATTCCTAACAATATCTGGTACATCGCAGTTGATAAATTGTAAAAACTATCTTCTTTGAGACAATATTTTTCAAGGTCAGTTTCCATAAATTCCATGACAAAAAGATATCTATCTTCTTTCATTTCTCTTCCTTTGTAACGAGGTGTCAGTGGATTAGCTGAAGAAAAAGGATTGGACTGAGAAACTTTAGTACATTTTGTGATATACGGATGATTGATACTTTTAAGGAAATTCATTTCTCTTATCATAGAAGTACCGATACTGTTTTTATCTCCCCAGTTCCTCTTCACAGCTACCTCCCTCAGGTCTCCGTTCTTTTTTTCCATCACTCCTTTGTAAACTATTCCATAAGCACCTTCTCCAATTTTTTCTTTGTCAGAAATATCGGACATTTTTAGCTGTTACCTGTTTAAGTAAGCATTTTCTTTTGACATTTTGGACAATAAAGAAGAATGCATTAAAAAGAATGTCAAAAACAAGTGGAAAAAATATTGTGCTAGACATAGATGCTACGCTTGTACACACTCATAGTGATGTGGAAAATTTTGATTGTTTGAATATATTCAAAAAATCTCATCGAGTCAGACTGAGAAAAAAATTATACACTATGAAACTGTATGATGTATCGGTAGAGGATGGTACCGGAGACGAGATAATTCTCAGTGGTGTTTACAGGCCTTACCTAAAAGAATTCTTAGATTTTTGTTTGGAATATTTTGACAATGTTATCATATGGTCTGCTGGAAGAAAGAAATATGTGGAGAAAATGTGTGATCTTATGTTTCCGGTTATTGGAAAAAGACCTAGAGTTATATATAACTATGATGACTGCGATGTTGGCCGCGAAGACTATCTTAAAAAACCACTTAGAAAACTTTACAAAGATCAACGTTTAATCGATATCAATATAAACGAAAAAAACACATTTGTTCTTGATGATCGCGATGATACTTTTTCTCTTAACAGCAGTAACGGGATTCAAATTCCAGAGTTTGAGTCAGACATGACCCCTGAAGAGATTAATTTTCATCCAGATGTATGTCTTGTAAAGCTTATGTGTTGGCTGAGCAAGAAAGAGGTAAAAAATTCAACAGATGTAAGAAAACTAGACAAGGATAGAATATTCACCACAAGTCTAAAAGAATACTCAAGATCTGTCAGAACTCAAAAACAGATACTCCAAACTGAAAAACCAATATCCCCTAAAAGAAAAACTAAACCAATATCCCCTAAAAGAAAAACTAAACCAATATCCCCTAAAAGAAAAACTAAATCTTCAACGCAGCGACAAAAAGAAAAAAGGAAAGAATAGCTGCCTCAAAAGCAACTATATTTCTCTTCATATAGTGCCATACATTACCTGCATTCTGGAGAGAGTTAAAATTGGTTTCATATATCTCATATAGTGTGTATAACCAGTAACCGATAGATACTAAAAGAGATACAACAAAAAATCCTGCAAAAATATTCCTGACAGTCTTTTCTGTTTGGTATTTTTTTGTTTTCTGAATATCAATAACCTTGTTCATTTTGAACAATTCTTTTAGTAGCTACTAAAAGAATTTAGATGACTGTTACAGATATTCCATTATTGGTAACATCTATAGCCTTTTTGATCACAGGCATTGGATTACTTATATATTGGGCAAAAAAAGCAGGGTTTTTTGATTTCTTGAGAAATGCTCACTATTATTCTCTTGCTCTTCTGATAGTAGCTGGTATACTCACATGGCTGGGTATGATTTTTCCGGTCAATCCAGATAAGTTTCAGATAACCCAAAAACAATGGGCTGCTCTTGGTTTTAGTATCTGTATATCTGTGTTATGGTGGGCAAGATTTTCTTATTCTATTGCTCCGGATACGGAAGTTCAAGAGGAATAGAACTAATGACCATTTTCAATAGATATGATACCAAACCCCAAAGACATCGCCGAGAATATGTGCCAGTAACTATGGAGATAACAGTAGATACCATTTTGTTCTATTCTTTCTAGTATCCAAAAACTTTTAGCAACAAACATCAAAACAATACTGTTTACAAAATTTATATCTATTTTTCTATACCGAAACATCAGACTTATCAACATGGATGTCAGATAGATACATAAAATTTCAAATATTAAAAAAGATTTTAGCAGTACAGCTTGAGAATATAAAAATACTACAGGGTATAGAGACATTTCTTTTGCCAAAGGTCTGATCTCTCCAATAAGATCTAGCAGTAAACCTAGTATATAAATTTCATCAAATATCTCACATACTATATGCCCTGTCGAATGGAAAGTAAAACTACAAACTCCTAGGATCATAACACGTAAACCTGTTCTGTAACCATGATGATGCAATAAAAATCCTATATAAATATACATCAAGTTTGACAATGAATTGTAAAATTCATGGATGTAGAGAGATACATCATATTTTGGTTCACAAAAATGTATCAAAGGGGAAAGATGAATGTTTCGTTCAGAAAAAAGCATTTTTTCTATATATTGATATATAGAAAAATCATTTTTGGTTCAACCCATGTAAAAATATTTGTCTTTTTGCTTTCTACGATATCTCATATACAGAAAAACAACCAGTCCTATCAGCAAAAAAACCAAATATATGTAAAAAGTTAAAATAGGATTGTACACTCTGAAAATAGCCTTCGTATTATATTTGATTTTTTCCCAAAAGAAATCTCCTTTGTGTTCATTATATTTATCATGACCGGTTTCTTTTATTATATATCCCATATCTTCTTTACCGTTTCCTTGGATAAAACATGGTCTATGTTTTTCTTCAAGTACTATTCTTTTGTTTTTTAGTTGGGGACGGTTTGATGTTGAGAAAGAATGATTTAAGAATATATCACTTTTTTCATCAAGGACAATATTTTCAAGTTTTCCTTGTTGTTGTAGTTTATTCAAATGGCTTCCCCACGTTTTTTGGTTTGACTGTCTGCTATAATTTTCTTTTGAGTACATTGTAGTGAGAAAATCATATAGAAAATCTCTTTCTCCCATATAAAGTCCGGTATTTATATACTTGCCCAGTATTTTTTCAAAAACTGCAGAATGTATGAATGATAATATACCTATATTCTCAATTGACAGTACAAGTTTTGCTTTTTTTTCATTGAATTTTGATACTATTTCTTCTATATCTGACAACATGAGAGAATCAAAACCGTCGACAAAAATAATAAAATCTCCGGAAGGAATAGTTTTTAAAAATTCTATCATTTCTAAATCTTTCATATGATGTCCGATATATTTTTTTCCAAAACCAAGTTTTACAAGTTTGATCCCTTTTTCTTCTGCCTGTTTTTCCAGAACAGGAAGGTATCCTTCACTATGGGTTGCAACTGTAGTAAGATGAAGATTAGACATAGTCTTTTAGAAAAAAAGATTATAAAATGACAGTAACGGTTGTGATTCTTAATTTTAATCGCCCAGATTATATCAAAGATCATATATGTCCTTATCTTGAAAAAATAGATATCGTGGATGAGATTATCATATCAAATGGAAAAAAAGAGACAAACCTTTCTGAAAAAACTTCTCCAAAAGTCAAGAATCTTAGTCACTGGGGAGAGATGAACGAAAACTATGGTCTGACATTGAGATTTCTTTCTGCCTATCAGTCAAAAAACGAGTATGTACTTATAATGGATGATGATATAATTCCTGATATGTCAACTGTAAACTTTCTACATGATTGCGTCCAGAAAGAACCAGATATAATCCATGGATTATATGGTAGAGATACAAAAAATGGATATTCTTATGAAAATGTTTTTGGTCAGGTACCTATTGTCTTAACCAGATGCATGATGACAACCAAAACAAAATGTGATTTTTTTATAGAAAATTTTAGACTATATGAGAATGATATGATAAAAAACTCAAAACCTTACTGGAATGGAGAAGACATACTTTTTTCCCTTTTATCTGTTATGAAGACAGGACAGATGAATAAATCTTATGAACTTGGTCATCGGAACAGGATATGGAACTACATCAATCTTCAAGAATCTATCAGTATTGGGGGTGTTCACGATGGATATAGAATAGAATGGTCTTCTCATTTGATAAAAAAGATGAACATAGAAAGAAATATTAAGTCTGGTACAAAAATTAAAAAGAAAAAATATCAGATCACATATTTTGTTGAAAATAGTGGTTTTAAAAATGGTTTTGGTTATGTTATTTTTGGAGCCATGAATCAGTTATTCAACTGTTTTTAGTATAAAAATTTATCATCCACCTAAAAATGGATGATCATATATTGTTAGAATGTGTCATATTTTTTAACTTTCTATTTTTCTTGCTCTGGGTAATTTTTTACACATATCAACCTTGGTTTTTGAAAAGCCAAGACTATATAGGCCCAGGAAAAAATTCAAGAAGCGAGACAGATATTAATCAGAGTGACAAATATCTTTCAGATCCAGGAAGAAGCACTATTTTTCTTGCAGCAATCCTAACAGCCGGAGTATCTGCTATAGTTCTCTATCTCATTCTTAGATATATGATGACAAGAAAACAGATCAGATGTAAAAAAGGAGCAAAAACATTAAAAGAATGCAAACTGATAGACAGTTAAATATCAGTCTATATAAAAAACGAATACTATATTCTTTTTTTATCATCTTAAACCAAAAAGAACAAAAAATGAGTGAAAAAAATGGATATCTGTGTATCACATACGGACCAATGTTTTCAGGAAAAACAAGTTGTCTGATAGAGGATGTTCAGAATCAAAATGTGATCCAAAAGATAAAAGGAAAAAAATTAAAAGGTATAGTTGTCAACTACGAGGGAGATGATCGAGATATTGAAAAAGCCAAAAATCTTTCTACTCACAATAAAAATTTTTCATCTTCACCATTTCCTAAAGGTATACAATTTTTGAAAACTCGTCTACTGATCCATGTAAAAGAAGAACTTGAAGAATATGACTACATAGCTATTGACGAAGCGCAATTTTTCTCAGATATTTTACCGGTTGTCTTGGAACTTCTTGAAAAAGGAAAACATATCCACTGTGTTGGTCTTATATCTGATAGATTTATGAAGCCTTTTGGAAAACTGATCGATTTATTTCCGTATGCAGATGAATGCAATGGAAAAAAGGCATATTGTTTTTACTGCAAAGGAGCATACAGAAATGCTCCTTTTACCAAACATATAGGGGTTGATGATTTAGAAGATCAGGAAAAAGTTGGAGCAGAGGAATATGTTCCTGTTTGCAGATATCATTTTTACTCGTAGTCTCATAAAAATGTGTTGTACTGAACAACATCAACTGTATGTATTTTTGGAGTAGTACTACTTTTATCACTGCCGTTTTTATGGGTTGACATATGTTCAAAATTATCCAAAAGAAAAAAAGTCTTGTTATATGTATATACTGTAAAATATTCTAAAAATTCTATGTCAAAAACTGGATTTTTAAATTTTGTCAAGTCAATTTTTCCACCGTTGGATAAATCTTTTACTTTTTCCATCCCTTTACGTGTAACGATATAGCATACTCCATTCAGATCTCCCCTTCCAGGACATTTAATAATTTCTAATTTTTTAACGTGGTCATGTCTTCTGTTACTGAGTAAAAATATTTCACAGTCTTCAGGAATATCTTTTAATATCTCTTCGATATTTTTTTCCCAATAGGGAGCAAGAGTTAACCTACAGTCATCTTCCATGATAATAAAATTATCATTATTATCTTTTGAAGCTTGAATAACTGCTTTAATATGACTCAGAGTTATTGCCAGTTCTGAAGAGCTTAACCTTTTCCCGCTACTTGCATAGGTAACTCCGTTGATATCACCTTTTTCCCTATCTTTTATCATTTTTCCATCAATAGCACTTACTCTTTTGTAGTTACTAATTCCATAACTTTTCATCTCCTTTTCAAAACTTTGTTTTCTTTCGGTGGAACGATCCATATTGATATAATAGATAGGATATTTTTTTAGATCAGGATCAATTTCTTTATTTTTTCTGAGCAAGGATATTCTTTTGGTTGTTAGTTCTGGATCATCTTTTGTTTCTTTACAAAAATATCCTGTAAAGACCCCAATAAAAAAAGCTAAAATGGTGACTAATATAGTGTAAAACATTTTTATGCTTTGTAAAAATGTTTTTCAAAGCGGTTATATTTTTGATACTTGTTTTTATACTATTAGTTTCTGCCGAACTAGTCTGTATGATTATTCAAACCAGATTGTTCATCAAAAGGAAAAATTTGTCCAGACATACCATCAAAAAAAAGAAAAAGATAGATATCAAAGATATAGAAGAAGAAGATTTTGTAGACAAGAACATCATCCAGACATATAAAGATGATAGTATACCATATTATGTAAAGCATAATCTGAAAAAAAGAAACAAAAACTGGAATTATGTTTTCTTTGACGATGAGAAGGTGAAAAATTTCATGGAAAAAGAGTTTGGAAAAGAAATATTAGAAGTACTTAACAGTTTTGAAAAAGGATGTCACAAAGCTGATCTTTTTAGAGCATGTTGGTTATATAGATATGGAGGAGTATACATTGATATAGATACAGAAATCACGCAAGATCTAGACACTGTACTAGAAATGATTGGAAAAGAGCTTTTTTCTATGCCTTATACTTCAGAAAAATATTATAAAAAAAGACTTTTGAATTCTTTCATCATTTGTAACAAGGGAAATCCTCTCATGAAAAAATGTATCGAAAATATTGTCAAGATAGATCCCCTTGAACTAAAAAACAATTATACTCTCATACTTCATGTTATGGAAGAAACATTGGGAGATGATTTTAAATATCTTTTCGAGGAAAAAAATAGTTATGAAAAAGATCCTTTTTTATTCAGAAGAAACGAATGGTCAATATATAAAGACGAACAGTTGATAGGAAGATCTAAGTATCAAGACTATGATAGAACTAATGGTTTCAAAGTTCAGTAAATTTTATTTTTAAGAAAATATAAAATGCCGTACGAAATAGCAAAGGTAAAAGGAGGTTATAAAGTACAAAAAAAAGGAGGAAGCCCGATGAGAAACGGAAAAATGTATGCTTCTAACAAAGCTTTACCGCTTGAAACAGCAAAAAAACAGATGGCCGCTCTATACGTAACAGAAGAAAAATACAAAATATATAAATTTGATGGCGGTTACAAAGTCGGGAGAAAAGATAAAAATAAACTTCGAAACGGTAGATACTACAGCACAAATAAACTACTCACATATCAAGAAGCAAAAGAGTCAAGAAGAAATCTTGTCAGAAAAGACCGTGAAGAATACGACTCACGTAGATAACTTTCTCTATAACTAAAATAGAGAATGGCAACAACTGACAAAACATATTTTCAAAATCTTTTTGTACAGGGTTCTACTCAGCTTAATTTTTTGCTACTTTCTCAGAGAAATATGATACTTATTTTTGCATTTGCAATAACATTCCTTGTTTTTTCTGTTGACTTCAGGAAAAGACTTTTGGTCAGACTAATAATGTTTTGTCTACTTGTTTATTCGGTTGCACTAGGAATATTGTCAACCATAAACTACAATAAATATATAAAGAAAACAGAAAAAGAACTAGATAGTGAAAAAAATGCTGATATCGGAGAAGATGTTAGTGATGAAATAGAATTGCTCAAAGACTGGCAAAAATGGGTTTATTTTTCCTATGTGTTGTTGGGCGTTAATGCTCTTATCATAATATTTTATATTATGTTTGAGATAGGAGCATATGATCCAAGTGGTATTGATCAAACATCTATATCCAAACAGACTTCGTCCCGTTCTAAAAGAGTTAAAAACTGAGTAACAAGTTTTTCATAATCTATGTAGTCATTTTCTACGGTAAATACAAAAATCTTAAAATGTTCAAGTGATCTAATCCAACCTGATATTTTTTTCTCTTTTGTCTGATTCGTGTGAACTGTTTGTAGTATCATATGGCTTCCATGTTTCTCAATGATTTTATTTTCAAAAGCATAATATTTTTCTTTAAACTGTTCTCTTGTGATAATCTCTGTTTTTTCCACCACTGGTTTTTTGAACAGACTGATATCGATACTGTTATATTTTGGACCTTCGAGTGTGGGTATTCTTAACATTCCCATGGGAGAATCTACAAGAAGTTCTTGTTTCCTGGTTTTTTTGTTTTTACGAGTGGTTATCTTTCCTATTCCTGGTCTGTAAAAGATATATTTCCAGATAGTATCTGAAAATGCATACATAAAAGTGGCAATACCAGTTAGAATATATAGTTTTCCATCTTCATATGAAGGGATAAATTCTCTGTAGACATACCCTAACATTTTTAGCATCATTTTTCTTAAAATGATGCGATTAGTTTTCCACATACTCTAACGCTTGTTGATTTGTGTTACATATCTTTGTGGGAACAACAAAACTATATACTTTCTGCATTACTTCTATCAAACGAAAAAGTTCTTTTGATGATATGATAACTGATACTTTTTTGACATTTTTGATTGCAATATCATTTAACTTGATGAACTCACTTACTATATTCCATGCAAGTTCTGCTGACATATTACTCACACATCTTGAATCTATCACAATATAGAGATCTTTGTATTTACTTATTATTTTTCCATATTTATCAATCACTTGCTTACTTATTTTTTCATCAGAAATAGTAAAACTTGTTTTTTTGAAAACCACAAAAAGTATCAACCTTGATTTTTCATTTTTTTTCAACTTGAACTCAACAATATCTTCCATATTTTATGAAGTTTTGATTTAAAAAGTCAGAAAGAATGTTTTTTCTTGTCACAGTTTGTAGATATTTCTAGGGGTTTCAGATCTTTCTTTTTCTCACACATTAGCTTGATATACGGGAGTATGTAACTTTCTCCGCCATCATGTATAAGGGGATATCCGTCTTCATCAATGTCAAAATCACATTTAATATCTTTTCCAACCAATTTCACTCCTCTTTTATCATGAAACATAATCTTCAGTTTTGAGTTTCCATAAGATACAATATCTGCTATTTCTTGAAAATATTCGTCCAGAAATTTTCTTTTTTCCGAGGTTTTTTCGTCAAACTCATCTTCTTCGTTGTCTGTATAGTAGTCATCGTTGTCATCAAGATCTTCAAACTCATCATCGCTGGAATCATAATATGTTATATTTATCACGTTATCGGTTGGTTCTATGTATTCATCGTTTTCACCAATAGGTTCGGGCATTTTTACTACACATCCTTCTTAAAAAAATATGCATGTCTTTCAGTAAATAATATTCGTTTTTATGGACCTTCTCACTTTGTCTCTTAATCTTTGACCGAAAATATATTGATATCTACAATTTTGGTCTGTCACAGGAATATTGATTATTTTTTCCAGATTATTACAGTCAAAAAATGCATATGTCTCTATCATTTTAACATTTTTCCCAAGAAAAACAACTTCTTGTAGGAAAGTACATTCTGAAAAAGCAGCATTTTTTATATATCTCAACGAGGCAGGAAAGACTAGTTTGCGAAAATGATAACACCTTGAAAAAGAACTAATACCTATACTTTCTAAACCTTCTGGAAAAACTATATTTTTCAAATTTTTACATTCAAAAAAAGATTTTGTACCAATAGATCTAAGAGTTCCGGGTAGTCTAATATTTTTCAAACTGTGACATAGACAAAAAGTTCCATCCGGAATATTGACAATATTAATAGGAAGTATCACAGTTTCTAATGTTCTACAGTTATAGAAAACTTTTTTGTCCATAAATCCAACTTTTGACCCAAGATTTATCTTTTTGATTTTTTTACATCCGCTGAAAACATTTTTTCCAATATATACTCCGTCTAATGTATTTTCAAATTCTACTATATTCTCCCATATGATGGAAACATACAGACCAAGCATATTCCTAGAAATAGAAACATGTGTATGTAGTCTTTTTTTAAGAGACAACTGGGTATCTGGAATATCTATCACTCGTCTGACTATCATATCAAAAATTCCTTCTTCATACTGATATATTTTGTTCATCAAGAACCATAGTAAAATCACAGATCTATCATTTTGGTACTTTTCTCTGTTGTCAACAAGAGACCATTCTTTGATATACATTTTGAATTCAAAAATGTATATTGACAATCATTTTCTGAATATTTCTGTACATGTAAATGAGTTACTCTCAGTCTGTGTTTTTTGGGGTAACTCTATTGCTTTCAACCTTGTACATTTTTCGAATGAGTTATTGCCTATATATTCTATGTTTTCCCCGGTTACTACTTTTTTTAACATAGAACAATTAGAAAATGCATTTGACTTAATGCTCACAAGATTTTTTGGCAAAATTACTTCCTTTAGTTCTACACAGCCAGAAAAAGCACAAATATCGATACATCTGATACTTTTTGGAAAAACTATTTCTTCAAGACTTGAACAGTTACAGAAACAAGATTCTCCTATACACATTATACCTTCCGGTATGGTTATTTTTCTGAGTTGAAAACAACCACAGAAGACTCTATGTCCCAAAAACTGTAAACTTTTCGGAATACTGACAGTTTTGATACTGTAGCATGCTTCAAAAACACTATCAGAAAGTCCAACTATCCCCTCTGGTAGGGTAACATCTACTAGTCCAGAAGAAGAAAATGCATTTCCTTCGATATATTTGATCCCTGCTGGGAATTCTATTTCTTCCAGATAGCTGCATTCTGAAAAACAACCTTTGGATATAGTTCTGAGTTGACTTGAAAGTTTTACTTTTCTAAGACCGTAACATGATTTAAAAGCAAATATTCCAATATATACAACACTGTCAGGTATATCAATCTCTACAAGACTTTCACAGGAATAAAAACAACGATCATCTATTCTGGTTAGACTGGAAGGAATTTTAATGTTCCGAAGACAAAAACATGTATTAAATGCTTCTGACCCTAGCATCCATACATTTGACGGTATGGCTACATCACTGATACTGGTACATCCCATAAAAGTATATGGTAGTATGGCCGTTATTTTTTCTGGTATATTAATAACTCTTAGACCAACACACTGCTGAAAACAACCTATTCCTATTTTTTCCAGACTACTAGGTAGAACAATATTTTTTAGAGAACAACATCCATAAAAACTATGACCTCCTATAACTTTTACATTTTCTCCGAGATTAACTTCTGTCAGATTTTGACAGTCATAAAAACTTTTGAATCCCACGGTCTGGATCAGACTGTTCAACGACACCTTTTTCAAAAACCACATTCTGCTATATCTTTTTGGCGGAATGCGATAGATTTTTTCTGGGAAGAAATATGTTATCATACGAAGTATTCCTTGTTCATAGTTACCAATCTTTTTAACAAAAAGACCAAGAAGAACACAGCTGATTAATGTTTTTTCTTGATGTTTATAAACAACATGGGTTGTTTTTTCTGGAACTTGTCGTTCATGATATCCATTTTCTTCAAACATGGTTGTTTTTCTTTAAGACGAGTATATATATTTCATTTTTTGATCAAAGGTTTAGCTTTGTATATAAAAAATGAGCGCTTTACTTCTAAATACTTTCTACTATATACTTTTTACCATTTTATTCGCCATAGTATTTTTCCTCATATTTGACAAACTGATGTCTTCTGTTGATAATCAGATAGTTGAGGTAGACGGAATGCATTACATGGTGCCTGTTTTTAATGGTTTTCGGAAAGATCCTAGAATGATCAAAGATGTCGGTTCTGTTTTGGTATGTGAAAGTTTGGCAGAAATAATGAATCAAAAAGTTAAGATGAATTATCCAGTTCCTGGAGCAAAAAGTGTTACCACCGGGAATTCAATCTTTTCTGATTGCTATCATCCCGAAACTGGAGTTATGGCTGACTATCATTCGGGGGAACACTACAAGTTTGAAGGTCCTAGCTTGTATAACAGCAATGAAAATGATTTTTATGACAGACATGTCATAGAAGAAATAAAGAAGGAACATATCACAAAAAATAAGATGAACTATGTAGAGGTTCCATATCTTGTGGATATGTGTACCTGGAATCATCAAAACGATAACTATGACTGTAAAGATTATGTTGACAGGGGAAAAAGAAAAGAAAAGATCAAAAACTATCTCAGAGATCAACTTTCTGTTCTTTTTTAGTTTTCCTAAAGCTGGTACTAATCCCAATTCCTAGATATATGACAAAAAATAGTATGAGAATTCCAAGGATAATTATAGCGATAGCGTTAATCTTTTCTGTTTTAATATTTTTTTGTTGATCATTCAGAGCTTGTACTTTTGAAAAATAATCTACGTCATCCTGAACACTACTGTTCATACAAGGGATCTGTTTTCCTTCTTTGTCTGTACAGTGATTAGAACCACAATTTTGGGTAAGATTTATATTTCCAAACTCAGAATCAATTGCTTCGATTGTTGATCCTTCCAGTATACATGTACACTGATTAGCCACCGCCTCATGTGTTCTATGCATATTTTTTGTAGTTTTGTCCCCCACAACACTACCGTTAACATCAACAGTTATGGCATATATTTTACACGGGAGCGTGTAACCATCAAAAGTTAGTTCTTCTCCGTTTTTGAACATCCATGATGTGTTTATCGGAGTTGCTGACACAAAATGGATACTCCATACTGTTAAAGAGTCATTTCCTTGGGGTCGTTGATCTTGTCTTACTGTCACATTTATTTTGTTATTGTTTTCTCCTGTGGCAACCACAGTAACCTGGGTTCCTAATTTGAAAAGATCCCCGTATGGACTAGAAACACTTATAGTTCTACAGATAAAGTCGTCGAAAATATTCTCTGTGAAAAGACCGACTATTGTATCTCTTCCAGTATTAAAATCTCCTTGTTCTCCTATGTCAGTACTCACATTAGAGTTGCCGCAACCTCCGCATACCTGTGTAAAGTTTGCCTCGTTATTGTTACCAAGCGTTCTGTTTCTTATGAAATCCAGTTTTAGATCATCGATTATACATATATCTGTCAAACATTCTATCTGGTAACCATCTGAATCTACCAGGGGTATTGACTCATCAGTATTACAAAAGGGGGTACATTCTCTGTTGATCTGGAAAAGATCTGTATATTTCTGATATTCTGTTTCTCCCATGTAACAACCACACCATATATCCGCTCTAGGCGTGGTAGCTATGTCTTCAGAAGATATATTCTCACATAGTCTGGTTAGACTAGACTGACAGAGTATGGGAAATTTCGTACATATCTCTAGAAAAACATTTTCTATACTATCGATCTGTTTTCCGTCTCTGTCAACCCCTCCAACAAATGAACCAAATTCATTGATATATCTATTAAATATTGTTTCTACAACTTCTTGTGCCCAGGAAAGACCTTCCGTGTTAAAATCTCCTCTTCTGTACTGTGTATTTTTGATACTATCCCATGTACAGAATTGATCATCTTTGGTTATTGCTCTTGCTAGTGCTCTCATGCATGGCTGTTTCATATTTCTCTTTATCTGTTGTTTGGTTGGTTGCTTAAAATTTTGAGGGGTAAACTGGGAAACCACCGGATCGACCCTGGATATTTCATCAGAGTTAACATCCACAGTTGTATCTTCTATCCAAAGATCCCACCAGTTATCTTGATCTTCAAATAGTTGTTCTCCTGTACAAAAAGGTTTTATCTTATCCAAACATGACTGACTTGTCATATTTCTATATCTAGGATCACATGTTTTATCCTTTATGTTGGTCTGAAAACAAGCATTACTTCTTTCTCCGGCATCTTGTGTGTTTCCAGTAGGATTGCAGTCGTTGTCTAGAAAACAACAGACAACAGGATCTGCTGAAAAAGAAACTCTTTTACAGACTCCTTTTGTCCCAGTCCATGTAGCACTGTCTCCTTTACAAAGTCCATGACATTCGGATCTATCATCCGTCAAAGCTATTCCTTCAAAACTATTCCCCGAGGACTGACAGCAGCTAAAAGAACCTTGGTCCAGATCTCCTACCCATTCTGTTCCATCTCCTATGGATCTGCAAAAATCAGTGATAATATACTCATCCCCTTTCGTTCCCAGGCTTGACCTAGAATAACATATATGTGTATCTCCTATGTCAATAAGATCGCCTATTGAGTCAGAACATTTTGAGAGAGATGGGTCTTTTGGATTAGGTTTCTGTACATTATCAAATGCAGAACTACAGTTTCCCATTTTAATATGATCCCTATTAAAATGGAAAAAGATCCTCCTCTTCGTTATCAGTCAGGCATTCCAGATAAAACAAAAAAACCATCTTTTTCTTCTACGGCTCTGGGTAAGTTTACCATAATCAACAGTGTCTTGATAGTTTTGCTTATAGCAACATATCTGCTTGTGATGTTTCTTTTTGTTTCCAAAGACTGGACCAACAGTAAAAACTGCGTGGCGCCGATCGGAGAGTTTACAGTAGAACCAGCTGTTGATGCAAGTACGGTTTTGACATCTTGTCAGGATTCTGGTTATGATGACAAAGGGACATGTATTTATACAGGAATACCCACTCTTCTTCAAGCTTCCAGAATATGTAATCAAAAGGCAGACATATGCAGTAAGTTTGTCTATAATTCTAACAGTCAGAGGATGAAAATCGTTTCCTTAAAGTCTACCCCGGTTAGCGGAAGTCAGTATGACAATTCTTATACCCGCCAGGCTAATGTTACTTTCAAGAGTTCTGGAAAATCTTCTACAGGAGGACAACCGACCTTACAGAATGATATCACAGTTACCAATAACGGAACTGTGGTTCCAAGCACGGTTAATGTCTCTTCTTACGGTAGTACATCGGTAACCACAAATTAAGTTCTGCATGAACCAGTTATCATGAATATATTTTGTCCTATCATCTTACTTTCTATTTCTTGACTTCCCTGATATACGCTTTTTGTCAAAGGTACGCCCTGATTTTCGGTAAAACTTTCTGAAGAGTTATTGGAAGATAATCTATACAGATTTGTGTCATCTCCTATTTTTGCAAGTACATAGTAGGTAAAATCTCCTCTCAAGTTTCCATTCTCAGAAGAAAAATAAACTTTCTTGATTTCCGGATTTCCTTGTATGGCGGTCAAACCGTTTTTTTCTATCCATTCTGGCCAAGAAGCTATTTTCCTATAACACTGACCCAGAGTTGTATATGTTATGTTTCCTATTCTCGGAAAATATGGAATAGAATTGATACCTGTGGTTAAAGAACCTTTATTTTTTCCCTTTGTCATGAGAGAAAAATATTCTTGCACAATTCTGGTGTTAAAATATGGTCTGTTTGTTATTGATTTTGGTATCGTAGAAAGATACAGATTGTTAGTGGCATACATCTGTCCGGTAGGTGCCCCTGAAGGTATAGAAAACCATACAACGCCGCTATTCAGTGGTCTGATGAAACTTACCTGGTCATATGTTATAGAATCTAGTGGTTTATAATCTCCTATTTCTGATATATATGATTTTCCTGAAAATACCGTCTGTTGGGAAGTAGAATCTATCTCTTTTGCAAGGATATTCCATGATACTGGATAAAAATAACAGAAAATAGTTCCGTTTGTTCTTAGGCTTTCATCTGGATAACCCGATGCAATTGTTGGAAGAGATATGCTGGTCGAACCTTGATATGGTATCATATTAGGAAGATATATTACATTACTTCCATCAGATATCTCATCTTGATCATAGTTATGACTCCCTCCGGATCCATAACCATCGTTCACATATATCATCGTTATGTCAGAAGTAGTATCTACCAGAGTTGTGAATATTTTGTTGTAGGACGTCGGAGAATAATCATCGTTGTCGCTGAAAAAATCTGCATTTTTCGTGGAAGTATATAGCGCGCTAGAGTCAAAAAATGTATACAAACTTGTATTATAGGTTTGACCAGATGTATTTCTGAGCGTTATGTTATCAGAAACCAGAGGATATATATTGTTAACATACATCCTCCACATATCAGGATCAGTCTGAAGTATATCTGGTTTGGTCATAATTTGTTTTCGACTTGAATAGTCATACACAAGAGGAACATTTACTTTGAGTGTTAGAATTTCCGAATCTGGAGTAACGTCATAACTTTCAATACCGACAACCACAAGAGAAATTTGTCCAAGAGAAAGAATATTATCTCCATATGTTCCTGGGATAGTTGGAGATTCTATATTAACAATTTTGGAAAAAACTATCTCAGACCATCCATAACTCAGTATTATATCGATCACATCTCCATTTCTAAATTCCAAGATATTACTGTTTTGTTGATATGTATTTTTCCTACTTTTTCCATCGTAGTTTTGTATGTCAATCATTTCTATAGAAATATAGTCTGTTTTTATGCCAGAAGAATCGTATTCTATTTGAGGAGGTTCTCCTGAGCTTTGAGAGTCTACGATACTAATATTTTGGGATTCTGACACAACTATAGTGGTAGGAGAATTATTAGAAGGAAGAGGTTGGGTGTTAGCATAACCAGATAACAAACTGACGGTATCCTCAATATCGAGTTGTATTTGAGAATGTTTAACTGTTTCGACTTTGTTCTGACCTTTTTCCCTAGTACTGTCAAAATATAAACCTTTTGGGATCGGAGGAAATGATGTGGATTCATAGTCTATAGAAAAATATGTGGTTACCTGTTGTCCTCCGTAGTACATTTTTGTTTCAAGATCTCCAATGGTGTATGTTGATGATTTCTGGACTCCAGCTCTCTGAACAACCGTCATCTCCTGGGAATTATTGGTAGAAATATCTTGATATTCTATTTTCTTACTGATCAGTATTTTTTCTAAACTTCCTCTGGTAAAAATGGAAAAGTCTATCTCATTTTCAGTATGAAATGTGTTATCAAAATTATAGCTTAGCGAAGAGTTAATTCCGTTAAGATTTCCTTGAACATAGTTTTCATTTTCTACAACATATTGAGATCTTTGGTTTTGACTGAGAAGGAAGATAGAATAACTGTGAGATTCTGGATTGAGATAAAGATTTGTAAAACCATCTTCATAATAAATTTCTTGAAAAACTGTTTTCTGACCATTCACAAATGGAACAGAGCCTTGACTTTCTTGGTAACTATCGGTGAGATGATAGAAAAATAGATCAGATCTTGTATTGTAAGAAGTATCGATAGGATAGTCTGATAAATCGCTTGTCTTGCTCAAATATATAGAATTATTCCCGGTATAGTCATACTCTCCAGAATTTTGATATTTTACCTTGATAGATTTGTCTTTTTCGGTCAATATCATGTCACCATTTTCAAAACTAGCCCCTATCAGAGATGATTTAAGAACGTTATCTGTTTGTTGAGGCATCTGGGTATAGTATACATTACTCGTAGATTCTATCTCTCCTAAATTTCCAGCTGTGCTATCTGGAATAATAACAGAACCTGTTTTTGTCAGGGAAAGATAGAAGTTTTCAACCGTAAAGTTGTCTGACACTGTTCCAGAATTTTCTCTTCTTATATAATAGTTTTGGGTTTGTGGATATGATATTCCGTTCTTATAAATCACTTCATCTCCGTCATTAAATCCACTATTGATACCAAGTCTAAATCTTCCATTTCCGATAAAAGATGTTATTTTGACGGACCTTTTTCTGTCATTTTTGGATTGTTTTGAGTATATTCCATATATTTCTCCAGAACCATTCAGTAAGAAATCTACAAAGGTAAGTTTTCCTCCTGTCGGTAGGAGTACCGGAACAGGATACATATTGACAGTAATCGTATTGTTTGTATATGTTCCGTTTCCATATGTATATATCGAGACAACTGCTCGTTCTGAACTGTATGTAGAATCAGAAATATTTTGATAACCGTTCATATCCCGATAATCATCAGGTCTGTTGATCACAGTGTCTTGAAGAACAGACCATACCATGAATTTTTGAGGCAAGAACTGATATTGATTCCTGTCTGTTACTATGTCTTTTCCATTTCTTATTTTGATATCCTCCCCGTGCCCCGAAGGAATTTCAAATAATCTGACATACTTGTTCTGAGAGATATCATATTGATACAGATATTTTGTGTCTCCACAGTCTCCATTTTCACAATCTCCATCCAAAATACATATATTATCTTTTTCTGAAAGACATATACTGTCTTTACAGTCATATCCGGTTGGACAGTCACTGTTAACCACGCATTCTTGTCTGTTAAAATCAGTGGAACAAAAAGAAAACGGGTTTTCCGATTTGTCAGTGGCAGTAATACAAATATATGGAGGTTTACAGGTAAGATTATCTGGGTCACATCTATTAAATTCATCCGTAGTTGGAAAACCGCAGTAACCTAGATGTTTAATTTCATCTCTGAATTCTGAAGATTCGCCCCCGGTTAGGGAAGGATAAGTATAGTTAAAATTCTGTGAAAAATCTTCGGATATTTGATTTGTTCCAAGACAAGTAAGTGATACTTCTTCTGTGCCAACGTCAAGTTTTGATATAGGATCACACTCAAGAGATGACATGTTACCTCTTTTGTCACATATAATTCCCTTTTCAGAGTAAAACATGTTTTTCACACAGAAACCAGAAACGTTGATTAACCCGTCTTCACATGGTATAGAAACCCCAGCTATGTCAATTATTTTTCCTCCTCGAGGTATCTTACTGACACATATACCCGTTTTTCTACCACCTGTTGATCCAGTTGCAATAGAAATATTTCCGTTTTGTAGTATTTTACCTGATATATATACAGAATTAAAAGCTTTTCCTGAAATCCCTGCAAAACTTTCAAGATTGGTGGTCAGACGATAGACAGAAAAAGAATTATCCTCCTGAAGAACAGATATTGTGATATTTTTTCTAAAAAAGACAAGGTTTTTCTGAGTTTCGTCATCTACCACAAGGTAAGGATTTTGATAAAATACTTTAATATCAAGACCCGTAGAGTCTATATTAATGCATGCATTTTTATTGAAATCGGTGTCTGAAAGACAGTCTTCGTCTACTATACAACCTGTTTCATATGGAAAATAGTTGACCTTGCATATTTTCTGAGAAGGATCACAAATATGATTCTGTCCAGAAGTTTGACAGTCAAAATCATTCACGCATGGTTGATTTATAGTATCTAATTCTTTTGTGTTAACACAGACATTGTTTAGACATGCTGTAGCTCCTTGGCCAGGGGCGCAGTCATACAAACTTTGACAGCTACCCCCTAAAGATGAAAGACATATACCTCCTCCTTGTACCAGGTTTTCAACACATATTTTTCTGTCTAGTTCATCACAGTTGGATATCTTGTATCCCCCTGGAAGATTTGGAAGAGCTCCTTTTGGATCTTGTTGTACACATGGCATATTAAGTCCTGAAAATTCGTATCCTGTTGTTGAGAAAGTTGTATTTTGTTGATCATCAGTATAAGTTTCTGCTTCTTGTGTACCATCGCTTTCTATGACCAACGGAGCTTGTTCTCTTTCATTGATCAAAGCCCACCATAACCATAACACTATGATCATAAAAAAAACTGAGATAAGAATCACAGAATTAGCAATAATGATAAAACTGTTGTTCTTTTTCAAAATTCTTAACTTCTTGTCATTATCCATTTTATGAATATGATTCAAAAAGTTAAAGAAGAAAAGTTGTTGAAAAATGTCGCTGATGATATACGACTGTGTCAGATTTTTCTATCATCATTTTTTTAAGTATGCTTATCCGGCAGTAGAAGAACAT
>Ga0070752_1000788_pt1 | contig 24204 bp, 39 predicted proteins | sample VirMetDEL_Aug_30_FD_77440 | JGI IMG/M metagenome (GOLD analysis project Ga0070752, IMG submission 77440) | Aqueous microbial communities from the Delaware River and Bay under freshwater to marine salinity gradient to study organic matter... | ecosystem: Environmental > Aquatic > Marine > Coastal...
GAAATCTACGGAGCTGAAGAGTTCCCTTATAAGATTTACACTGTAGAGATATAGTTTATTAGATACCTTAAAGGTTGATAACCTTATTATACCACGCTTTTTAGTAGTTGTCAACCCTTTTTTTTAAAATAATGCAACTTTTTTCAAATATTAACATAAAGGTTGACAAAATGTATAAAACATGTTATAATTTACCTTTAAAAAATTCCAACATAAGGAAATACTAATGGCAAGAAAAAGAAATTATGTCAATAATCCAGACTTGCTTCAAGCTCTAATTGACTATAGAGCTCTATGTAAAGAAGCAGAAAACTCTGGAGATAAAAACCCACAAGTACCAGAATACATTGGAAAGTGCATTCTACTTATTGCAACTAGACTTGCAACTAAACCAAATTTTTCTGGCTACTCATATAAAGAAGAAATGATATCAGATGGAATTGAGAATTGCTTAATGTATATTCACAACTTCGACCCAGAGAAATCGCAAAACCCATTTGCTTATTTCACTCAAATTATCTGGTTTGCATTCCTTCGAAGAATTCAAAAAGAGAAGAAGCAGACTTATATTAAGTTTAAAGCTTCTCAAAATATGTTAACTCAGAGCATACTTCAAGATAGTGATGCACAAACTATTCAAATGAATGAGCCACCTGAGTACATTTCCAGATTCATTGATGATTTTGAATCTAAATTTAAGAAAGGAACGAAAGATTAAAAAATGAAAAAAATCTTAATTTGCGGGCTTCCTGGTTCAGGCAAGAGTTACCTTGCAGAACCGTTGGCTGAGGCTTTGGACGGTGTTTGGATTAATGCTGACCAAGTACGTGAATATTACGACGACTGGGATTTTTCGGAAGAAGGTCGTATGAGACAAGCAATGAGAATGAAATATCTTGCTGATGGCGTTACGCGAGCTGGAAAATATGCTATCACAGATTTTGTTTGTCCGTTTGAAAAAGCTCGAGCTGATTTTGGCGCAGACTATCTCGTATGGATGGATACTATTAAAGAAGGTCGATTTGAAGATACTAATAAAATCTTTGAGACACCAGAAGTTGTAGACCATATCGTACACACATGGCTCCCAGATACTCATGTATCTATGGCACGAGTCATTAAGGCGAAATATGAGTGATGTTAGTGCTAAACGACATTTGGCGAAAGCCGTTACATGGAGAATTATTGCAAGTATTACAACCGCAGCAATAGCTTGGTTTTTTGGATTACCAGCCAAAGCTATAGGCGCAGTGTTTATTGCAGATATAGTAATAAAATTTGTACTATACTATGGGCACGAAAGATTGTGGTATAAGTACATCAAATTTGGAGTAAAAGATTGATGTTTGAAATGGAAGATGCATTCGATTTTAAGAAACCAACAGTGCAAATGTTGGGTAGATGGCAACCGTGGCATGAAGGTCACACAAAATTATTCGAAAAAGCCTTGACAATTACAGGACAAGTTGTTATAATGGTACGTGAAGTATTTGGCGTCGAAGGCGATGCTGGAGCTGGTCGTACTGTTGCACAGACAGACAATCCCTTTGGTGAGATTGCTGTTATTGATGGTATTAAAAAAGGTTTAGGCGATGCAGGTTATGAAGAAGGTCGTGAATATATGATTATGGCCGTACCAAACATCGTAGACATTAGTTATGGCCGAGGAGTCGGTTATACATTTACAGAGCATGACCTAGGCGAAGATGTACATAACATCTCAGCAACAAAAATTCGTGCAAAAATGAGAGAAGAAGGTAAATTATGAAATTAGTATACTACCCCGACCCAATTCTTGGGAAAGGAATGGAAGATTTTGATTTTGATAAAGTCAAAGAAATATTTGCAGATGCTGCAGACTTGAAAGAACAAATGGTTGACCTTATGGTAAAGCATAAAGGCATCGGACTATCAGCTTGTCAAGTCGGTTTGAACATGCGTTGCTTCGTAATTGGAGAAACAAGAGAATCTGCTATCATGGTAATCAATCCTGCAATACTTGAGTTTAGTGAAGAAACAGAATTGGCGCCAGAAGGTTGTTTAAGCTTTCCAGACATGTTCTTAAATATTGCTAGACCAAAAACAGTTACAGCTGAATGGTTAGACGAATATGGTAAAAAACAAAGCGGAACACTTGATGGATATGGTGCTCGATGCTTCTTGCATGAGTTTGACCACCTTAATGGGGTAGTATTTAAAGAAAAAGTATCTCGTCTCAAGTGGGATAGAGCTGCAGCTAAGAAAACTAAAATCCAAAAACAAAGAAAGAAAATGCGAGAAGCCATGACATATCTTAATACTATGGCACAAAAAGAAAAAGCTCAGGCAGAAGAAGTATTAGACCTGAACACTGGAGATTAAATGAAAATTGCGATTGTTACCGATTTACATTTCGGTGCTAGAGGAGATAGTCGTGTATTTCACGAAGTACAAAGAAAGTTTTTCCAAGAAGTATTTTTCCCTTATGTAGACGAACATAATATTACTACTGTATTTGACCTTGGTGACACTTTTGACAGAAGAAAGTATGTTAACTTTGTAAGTTTGGAACGCTGTCGTGAGTTCTTTTTTGATGAGCTTGATAAGCGTAACATTGATTTTCATGCATTAATTGGTAACCACGACATATTCTATACAAATACGAATGACGTTAACAGCATGAATTTGTTGTTACAAGACTACAAAAACTTTAATCTATACCAAGATAAAGCTGAACACTTAACTCTTGGCTCGACAACATTCTTAATGTTACCATGGATTAATAAACAGAACGCAGAATACAATTACAAAATGTTAGCTGAATCTAAAGCTGATGTTGTTATGGGTCACCTTGAAGTAAAAGGATTTGAGATGCTCAAAGGTGTTCCTTGTACTCATGGTACAGAAATGGAAGTATTCAAACATTTTGAAGATGTTTACTCTGGTCACTTCCACCATCCATCTCGTTATGGCAATGTAGAATATCTCGGAGCTCCTTATGAAATGACTTGGTCAGATTATAATGGTAGCCGTGGATTCCATGTCTTTGATACTGAAACGAGAGAGATGACCAAACACGAAAATCCAAACAAAGTTTTTTACAAAATTGATTACGATGATTCCAACTGGACTGTCGATGATGTAGCTAATTTTGATGTTGACCAATATAAAGATACATTTGTAAAAGTTATAGTGAAGAATCGTACCAATGCTTATCTCTACGACCTGTTTATGAGTCGAATGAGTGAATGCGGTGCGGTTGATGTGAAAGCGATAGACGATAACCTTAACCTTGAACATGTTGGTGTTGACGAGGTACTCGACGAAACTAAAGACACTGGGGAAATCCTTCACCAGTATATAGACAGTATAGAGACCCAAGTTGACAAAACTCGTATCAAACAAGTTATCGACGACTTATATCATGAGGCCCTTAGTTTATAATGCGAATACATTTTAAGAAGATTAAATACAAAAACATATTATCCACAGGAAACAATTTTACTACAATCGACTTTGATACTAAACCTACCACACTTATTAGTGGTTCTAATGGTTCAGGTAAAAGTACATTGCTCGATGCTATTGTTTTCGGCTTATACGGAAAGCCATTTCGTAAAGTCAATAAAGGTCAGCTAATTAACACAATCAATAACAAAGAATTATTGGTTGAGATTTATTTTGCTGTTGGCGGTAAAAACTATATGGTAAAACGAGGTATGAGACCTGGTGTATTTGAAATCTATCAAGATGGTCAACTTATTAACCAAGACGCTGCAAAGAAAGATTACCAAGAGTATTTAGAAACATCTATCATTGGTATTAATTACAAATCATTCAACCAAATTGTTGTGCTCGGTTCAGCTACCTATGTTCCATTTATGGAATTACATGCAGGAGCAAGACGAGATATCATTGAAGATTTACTTGACATTCAAGTATTCAGTACAATGGGTTGGTTAGCTAAAGACCAAATGAAAGAAACAACTGATAGCATTAATGAAAATGCATACAAAATTGAATTAACGGAATCTAAAATTGAAAGCGCTAAAGAGCATGACGAAGAAATTCGTAAGATTAAACAAGTCGAAGTATCTAAAATCAAAGAGCGTATGGGCGTTGAAATAGATGCTATAGAAGCTAAAAACAAAATAATTGATGCACAAGATGAGATTATTAAAACTCTTTATGATGATATATCTGATAAAGCAGATGAGAAACAAAAATTCCAAGAGGCAACAGAAAATAGAACAGAACTCGAACGACAGCGCATTGCATACGAAAAAGAGCTATCTTTTTATCACGACCACGACAATTGTCCAACATGCAAACAAGGCATTGAACATGACTTTAAACAAGACCAAATTAATGAGAAAAATACAAAGAAAGATGAAATTGAAAAAGGTCTTGTAGAAACAGCAGCAATTATTAAAACTCACCAAGACAGACTCAACTCAATATCTAAAATCGAAACAGAAATTCAAAATGTTAACTTTAAGATTTCAGAACATCGTGCTGAAATTAAGATGTCTAAGAATGCTTTGATCGCTATGAAAAAAGAATTAGATGATGCACAACGTGAAGTTGATGAAGTTGACACCAGTAAACTTTTAAAATTAGAAAAAGACTTAGAGAAGAAACAACAGCAAAGAACAGAACTTCTAGAAGAACGTGAAGTGCTGAGTGTTGTTAGAACAATACTACAAGATGGTGGCATCAAAGCTCGTATCATCAGTCAGTATATTCCAGTTATGAATAAGCTTATAAACAAATATTTAGCTGCGTTTGACCTCTTTGTTGATTTCCAACTTGACGAGAACTTTAATGAGATTATCAAATCTAGATTTAGAGATAAGTTCTCTTATGCTTCTTTCTCAGAAGGTGAGAAGCTTCGTATCACATTGAGTATTATGTTATCATGGCGTTCAGTTGCCAAACTACGTAACTCAGTATCAACCAACCTTCTCATACTTGATGAAACTCTAGATGGTGCACTTGATAGTGTAGGTATCGAAAGTTTAATTGAAACTCTGCATAGCTTGAATGCTGATGACAATATCTTTGTTATCTCACATAGAGGCGACCAATTTGCAGAGAAATTTGACACTAGTATCACGTTCCAAAAGGTGAAAAACTTTAGTGAGATTGCCGCATAAAACGGTTGACAAATTCCACACAACGTGTTATAATAGTACCCTACAATATGGAATAATATGAGTATGACTTCTTTTTACACTTCAGTCGAGCGTTACGGCAATAACATCTTGCATCGTGGTTACGAAAACGGTAAACGTTTCTCATATCGCGTTCCTTACAAACCAACTCTTTACTTACATACACCAAAATCTGGTGACGAGGGATATACTTCCCTTAAAGGCAACTTACCATTGAGTCCTCAGCAGTTTGGCTCAATGCGTGAAGCTAAAGAATTTACCGAAGAATACAAAGGCGTTCATGGCATGAAAATCTTTGGTAACACAAACTATACTGCTCAATTTATCCAAGAAAATTATCCCGACGATGTACGCTATGACATTAACCAAGTTAACATCGTCAGCTTCGACATCGAGGTCGATATCAGTGATGGTTATGCAGACACAGAATATGCTGACAAAGAAATCACATCTATTGCATACAAATCTTCAAAATCAAATATCTATTATTTGCTTGGACGCAAAGATTTTGATAAGACGAAAACTATTACTGGTATCGACCCCGATAATATTGTATTCATTAAGTTTGACACAGAGGTACAATTACTTAGACGATTCGTTGAGATATGGGTATCTGATTATCCAGACATCGTAACAGGTTGGAACGTCCAATACTTTGACATCCAATATATCATAACTCGTATTACAAATCTTTGTGGTGAGGAATTATCGAAACGACTCAGCCCATGGAAAAGCATACGAAAGTATTCGCGAGAAGTATTTGGTAAGGTACAATCATCTTACAGCATTTCAGGTATTTCTGTTATTGACTATATGGATGCATTTAAAAAGTTTGGTTACAAATACGGACCACAAGAATCCTACAGACTTGACCATATTGCGAATGTTGTACTCGGTGAAAAGAAATTGGATTATTCTGAATATGGTAATCTAAATGCTTTATACGAACAAAATCCACAACTCTATCTCGACTATAACTTAAAAGACACACAGCTCATTGAAAGGTTGGAAGAAGAAACATCTCTACTTGCTCTTGTGATGACTGTTGCTTATGGTGGTGGAGTTAACTATAACGATGCATTCGGCACCGTAGGTATATGGGAATCTATTATCTATCGTAAACTGATGAATGACAAGATTGTTCCGCCAATTAAAGAATCACCAGGCCAACGAGGTTCTGGTCTTGTAGGTGGTTATGTTAAAGACCCAAAACCTGGTATGTATCCTTGGGTAGTATCATTTGACTTGAACTCACTGTATCCTCACTTGATGCTTCAGTACAATATGTCACCTGAAACTTATCTGCCAGATGACCGTGAGTATGTATCTCAAGATATGGTACTCAAAGACGAATTTAAAAATAACAACAAATCATATTCTGTTGCAGCAAACGGTGCATGTTTTGATAACAAGAAACTCGGTATTATTCCTGAGATTATTGATGAGTACTACAACAATCGTGCTCAAATCAAAAAGCAAATGCTTGCGGTTGAACAACAACTTGAAGTTGAAACTGACCCTACTGAAAAGAAAAAACTCAAGACAGAAGCTAACCAATTACACAATTCTCAAATGTCGATAAAAATTTCGATGAACTCACTCTATGGTGCTACAGCAAACATATATTTCTTATACTATATTAATGATATGGCTGAAGCTATTACAACATCAGGTCAGCTCTCGATTCGATATGCACAAAAGTCTGTAAACGATTATCTTAACAAAGTACTGAAAACAAAAGACAAAGACTATATCATCTATATCGACACTGACTCGATTTACGTTAACTTTGCAGACCTCGTTGAAAAAGTCTATGGTACAACTGACATCGATCGCAAGACTGGCGAAGAGTTCCTTGACAAAGTATGTCAAACTAAAATCGAACAGATTATCGAACAAGGTTACGAAAAACTTGCATCTGACATGGGTGCATATCGTAATGCGATGGTAATGAAACGTGAGAAAATTAATGACCGTGCAATCTTCATTGCTAAAAAGCGATATATACTCAATACGCTGAACTCAGAAGGTGTACATTACGAAAAACCAAAAATCAGTGTGACAGGACTTGAATCAGTTCGTTCATCAACGCCAGAAGTATGTCGTGACAAAATGCGTGAAATCTTTAACGTAATTCTAAACGAAGGTGAAGAACAGACTCAAAAATTTATTGCAGACTTCAAACAAGAGTTTTTTAAACTTCCTGCAGAAGCTGTCGGCCGTAATTCAGGTACTGATAATATCGAAAAGTATATGGTCAAATCTGGTTACAAGAAAGGTTGTCCAATACATGTTCGTGGTTGCATATTATTTAACCATTATCTCAAAGAAAAAGGTCTCAGTAAACGATACGAGTCTGTTCAGTCAGGCGATAAGATAAAATTTGTGTATCTCAAAGTACCAAATCCGATACGCGAAAACGTAATTTCGTTTCCAGCTGTGCTCCCACCTGAACTTGGGCTCGAACGATATATAGATTACGAAACACAATTCGATAAAGTTTTTCTCAGTCCCATCGAGCATATCATTGAAGCTCTCGGCTGGACTTCTGAAAAACAAGATACATTGGATTTATTTTTTGGTTGACAAATACAAACAAATGTGTTATAATATAGCACAAAATAGGAGAATGACATTATGAAAGATGTACAAATTGTAAGGCTAGTAACGGGCGAAGAGGTTATTGCTGAAGTCAGTTATGATAAAGGCTTTTACACGCTAACAGACGCTATTCTGTTGGTGCCTGCAGGTGAAGGTAAAATTGGAATGGTTCCATTCGTACCTTATGCAAAACGTGGACCAGTTGTTATTGGTGAACAACACGTTATGTTCCAATTAGAACCTGCTGAAGAATTAAAAAGACAAGTCATTGAAGCTACAACAGGTATTGCAATGCCTGACTCAGGTGGCGGACTTAAATTAGTATAGGAGAAACTATGGTAACGATTTATGGTAAACCATCATGTGGTTATTGCGTAATGGCAAAAACCTTATGTGAACAAAAAGGTGTAGAGTATGAGTACTTAACTCTACAAGAAGATTATACCACTGAAGAATTTTTTGAAAAGTTTCCTACAGCTAGAACCTTTCCTCAGATTACTATGGATGGTGAAGCTATCGGTGGGTATACAGAACTAGAGGCAAAACTATGAACAAATTAATTATCGCGATGACATTAGTGTTATCAGCAAATGCAGCAGCAGAAGACAATCTTGATAGCTTTAAGGATATCAGACAAGTTTGGAATACTTGTGCAGCATGTCATGGCCCAAAAGGTCAAGGTGGCATTGGTCCTAAACTACAAGGACAATCAGCTGATGATATTATTACAAAACTACTTGCTTATAAAGCAGGTGAAACAGTTGGACCACAATCTGTAATGATGTGGCCTACAGCTAAAAGTTTAACAGATGGTCAAATTGGTACCATCGGCGTATACATTCAACAAGGAATGCCTAATGAGTAAAAACTGGGTAGAAGATATTCACTTAATGCAAGGTAAATATCTTACAAGACAATGGGTAGAAAATAATCCTGAGAAACTGAAAAAGTTTCTTGAGTTTCGTGTTGACTTTCTCAACGAAGAGCTAGAGGAAACTCGTAAAGCTGTTGCTGAAAATGATGCAGAAGAAATTGTTGATGGTCTTATCGACCTTTGTGTTGTTGCTATCGGCACACTCGACGCCTTTGGTGTTGACCCTTATAAAGCTTGGGACGAAGTTCTTAAAGCTAATATGAACAAAGAAGTAGGCAGAAAGCCATCTCGCCCAAATCCACTTGGAGTACCAGATTTAATTAAGCCCGCTGATTGGTACCCACCTTCTCACGAAGGTAATCACGGCAAACTTTCAAATTTGTAAGGAGTATATTATGAAAGAATTGAAAGAAACTTTAGTAACTGCACTTGTTGCTAAGTATCAAGCACAAATTGCTGAACATAAAGCAAATATTACTGTTATGCTTGAGAATGGTGTAGGAGTTGCTGAACATCCTAGTATTATCGAAACACTCGATGCTGAGCTAGGAAAACTTGCAGAAGCAGAAGATAAGTTATTAAATGTAACTAATCATTTTGTACCTAAAGCTGCACCAAAAGTTGTATAAAAAGGTTGACAAAACTTACACAACGTGTTATAATAACACTTTAAATTATGAAAAAGGTGAAAACTATGTCCCGAGAATCTGTAAACGTCTTGCAAGAATGCATTGACTTACAAGAACAAAAATCTCGTGATTATCAGAATCCTAATTCGTCCGTTTCCCAAGCGGACTATTATCCTAATGGCTTAACCACAATCCATGACATCATGCACGCTAAAATGCTCCGCATGAAATCTGTCATGGAAGCCATGCAATCTGATGATTACGAACCCAACTTTGAATCGCTTGAAGATTCAGCTAAAGACTTAATTAACTATTCGAGTTTCTTTGTTGCATATGCTCGACATATGATTCCAGGCCAAGACCCTCGTCATGATGTATTTAACAGGAGAAATAGAGATGAGTAATATCATTATACCTTCAAGCGAAGAAGATAAAAAACGCATACGTGGTGCATTTGAAGAAATTAGCAATTCATATGTAAGAATGGAAGGCGAAAGAGCATTCCAAAAAGATGCAATTGATGCATTAGCAAATGATGTTGATATCCCAAAAGCAACACTACGAAAAGCTGCAAGAGTTTTTCACAAACAAAATATCAGCTCAGTAGTAACTGAAGTTGAAGATATGGAAGCATTGCTGGAGAGTATTTAATGTTAACAGTTGGTAACATAAGACAACTGATTATTGATAAGTACCTTGATGAAGATTTTGTAATCGACAGAACAGGTGCTAAAACTATTGAAATCATTGGTGCAACATTTATTGCAGACGAAGACTATGTTATTCGTAAACCAGCCTATGAGTACATTGAACGTGAATTGGAATGGTATGAATCTCAATCGCTTAATGTAAATGATATTCCTGGAGAAACTCCTCAGATATGGAAATCAATTGCATCAACAGAAGGTGAGATTAATTCTAATTACGGCTGGTGCATTTATTCAGAAGATAATGGTAACCAATATAAACATGTTTTGCGTGAACTGAAAAACGATCCAAATTCACGTAGAGCCACTATGATATACAATAGACCAAGTATGCATGTCGATATGACTCGCGATGGCATGAACGACTTTATGTGTACATACGCAAATACATTTTATATTCGCGATGGTCAACTTGAATCTCATTATCTTATGCGTTCAAACGATGCAGTCTTTGGTTATAACAATGATAAAGCATGGGCAAGAAGCGTTCAACATAAACTTGCATATGAACTCGGTGTTCAATGTGGTAATTTGATATGGACAGCATCCAACTTCCATGTTTACGAAAGACACTTCAACTTTATTGAGGAACTTATTAGTGCCAGATAAATGGGATATAAGATTTTTAAGATTAGCAAGAGAAGTTTCTACATGGAGTAAAGACCCATCTAAACAAATAGGTGCTGTCTATGTTGTCAATCGTAGAATCGTTTCTACAGGTTATAATGGCTTTCCACGAGGTATCGAAGATACAGAAGAACGATACAACGATAGAGAGCTTAAGTATGAGTTAGTATCTCATGCAGAAATGAATGGTATATACAATGCCACAGCTCATGGTCAATCTCTTCGTGGTGCAACTGCATACGTTTGGGGTTTACCAATTTGCCATGAATGTGCAAAAGGCATAATTCAAGTAGGATGCGTAAGAACTGTTATGGCATCAGAAGATGTACCAGATAATTGGAAGAGTTCCTTTACTAAAACGTCAAATATGTTTTTAGAAGCAGGAGTTGCTTGGTCGATATATGACGCCAGCGAAATTACACTGTAAAATTTTCATAAATAATTGTGTACATTCCAATAAAAACATGTTATAATATACAATTAATTAGGTGATTACATTATGAATAAAATTGAAAAGAACCTTGTTTTTCAAGTTCAAATAAAGCCAAATGGCGGTCGCTCAGAAGGCAAGAAAAAATTTCATTACGCGCAAGATTTATATGATTACTCTACTCTTAGAGCATCAGCTTATGCTGAAAAGAATGGAGCAGAGTATTTTCGTTTAACAACAGATGAGTGGTTAGGTAGCCAATACTCACCTGCATATCATAAACTTTATATTTACAAACTATTCGAGCAAGGGTACGATAAAATTATGTACTTGGATAGCGATTCTATTATTACTAAAATTTGTCCTAACTTATTTGAGAACGATGAATTTTCAGCAATGATGGATTATGGCTACAATACAGAAGCTGCAGCCGCGAAACAAAAAAGATTTAATGACCGCTTAGGAATACCTGACGAGCACATATACTTTTGCTCAGGTACAATTTTATTCGATAGAAAATATTACGAAGCAACAAAAGATTATTGGAGAGCACAACTTGATGTGCCTCAACCACAGCATGACCAATCATTATTTAATGTTTTAGTTGGTAACCATTATGGAAAATACACAACTATTAGTAATGAATGGGGTCACTGGGGTAAAAAAGGTAAATACATTCAGCATGTAACTACTGCTAAAGGTACTAAAACATTTGACGAACAAAATTTTTTGGACTGGGAATCCAAACTATAGAATGGAGATATTATGAAAATATTAATAACAGGGTTTAATAAAGAGCAATGTACTAAAGATTATTATCTTGGTAAAGAGCTCAAAATTCTAAACTCACATTACAGTTTAATTCGATGCCTTGAAGATATGGGCCATGAAGTTGAGCAACGAACAGTTAGTATTGGAGAAGACCTTAACGGATACGATAAAGTTATCATTTATCTTTCATCTGTTAAATCTTTTGCTCACCACGCTTTCGACGCTTTATACGCACTGACGGCAAGACCTGATGCAATTCTCGCTAATGATGATTGGCAAGTGCGTGAAGTATTCATCTCATTTAAATTGTATGAAGAAAATCTTATTGCTCATAAAGAATCAGGTAAACCGTTCTTTGATTATGGAACAAATACTTACCTAGCAAATCTATATAAAGGTGACACTCCACTTGAAGATATGGGTAAACATATTGATATGTTCATTGAAGCATGTCATATTGTAAATCAAAAACAGAATGACTTGATTTTATGTACATTTGCTGGTGGTGACAACGACAAATTTAAAATTGATTATAAAGGTAAGATTATTAATTATAATCCAAATCCTTACAATCTTAATCGTAGGCCTGAAAACAACTATGGTGAAGATATTGGATTACTTGGATTCTTTGACGAAGAGCCAATTATTATTCCACCCGATGAGAAAAAACTCAGATGGATATTTTCATCTATTGTTCAAAGTAAAACTATGGGTTGGTTCAACAAACAGAAACCGACATGGGATGTACTAAACTTTGGCCCAAGACGAGAAACAAAACAAACTAAAGGCGTTGAAACATATAGAGTGAAAGAGCCCGAGATGTGCAAAATTTATAATGAGAACTGGGGTTGCATGATGCCTGAATATTACCATGCAGGTTCTGGTTGGTGGAGATCTCGTGTTCAACAGGTTGCTGATGTAGAGTCAGTACTTGTATGTTCAGATGCAGAAGGTGCAATTTACGGTGAGGCATATGTTGGAAATACAATTGAAAGTGTTGAAAATATGTCTGTTGAAGAATTAACAAAACTGGGTAAGGCTCAAAAAGAATGTCTTTATGATAACCACCCACTAGATAAAGCAACACAAAGAAGTGAGCTTTTAGGAGTAGTAGAATGAAACATGCAGGAATTATCCCACTGATTGGAGGGGAGATATTAGCATCTGACGAAGCTTACGGACAAAAGCCCGAGTATTTAATGACATACGGCGGATTTGAAGGTAATGAAAAGCATTTGTTAAATTATTATAAAGAACACGACCACAATATTCCATATCACGTTATTGATGGCGAGAATGCACCTAAGCGATATAAGAAAGTTGATGTGGTATCGTCAGTATGTCCTTGTGCAGGTTTGAGTAGTTATCACAATTCTTATGGTGAACAGAATCCAAATAACCAATGGCTTGTAAAATCTACAAAATTTGTACTCAATGAGATTGCTCCTAAAGTTTTATGGGGTGAGAACGCTCCTGCTCTTGCTACTAATGTTGGCGCATTTATGAAAAAGAAGCTTATGGAAATTGGGCAAGAAGCTGGTTATAACATGTCAATTTATACTACGAAAACATTGCTACATGGCAATCCTCAAGTTCGTAGGCGATCGTTTTATTTCTTTTGGAAAAAAGATGTATTTAAAAATAAGGTACCGGTATTTGAGTATTTTGATAAAGAAATGCCGACTATTACTGACCTATTATTAGAAACAAAATCTAATTTCCAAACAGAAACGATTAATAAGCGTATTCCATCTCAAGATGACCCATACTACAAATACTTATTAGAAGAAATAAAAGGTGGAATGACGCACAGTGATTTTGCGGCAGAATTAAGAGAAGACGAAACATTCACAAGAGCATCGTATAATGTTGAAAGTGAAATCATACACCACCACGGTAAAAACTATGCTGAAGTATCTGAATACATGAGAGGGCTAGGACTTGATAGAGAAGCCGATAAATGTATGAGAAGATATGAAAAACTTAAAGCAGGTGGTGGAGTAATGTGGAGAGGAACAGTGATTCCTATTCGATACATTGGAGCATTTGTAGTACATATGCCACATGTTCTTACTCACCCCGTCGAAGATAGATATATAAACATAAGGGAAGCAATGAACATCATGGGACTTCCTGAAGATTATGAATTACTTGAACCAGAAAAAAGCATCAATCATATCTGCCAAAATGTACCTTACAAGACTGCAAGGGATATGGCTACTCAGGTGAAAAAAGCAATAGAGAAAAAATTACCTATGGAAGATGCTACATTTATATACCAAGACAACTTATCACAGCGTATTCGTGATAGTCACTCATCTGTAGATATAACCGAGTTTATGACATGAAAAAACATTTAGTACTTGACTTTGAAACAATGGGCACAGAGCCTACAACTTGTGCGGTCGTTGACTGTTCAGTAATGATTTTTGATTGGGATAATTTTACTACAAATCCTTATACTCCAGCAGACATCAATAAAACTCGTAGGTTTAAGCTTAATGTTGCAGAACAAGTTAAGGAATATGGTTATGAGATTGAACAAGATGTAATTCAGTTTTGGTCAGAACAATCTAAAGAAGTTCGTGATAAAATTAAACCATCACAGCAAGACCTTACAGTAAAAGAGTTCGTATCAAATTTTCACAACTTAGTTGTTGACGAAAATATTGGCCATTGGTGGACTCGTGGTAATGCTTTCGACCCAATTATTATTACAAGACTTTTTGATAGTCAAGGTCGTAAAGCTCATCTTTATAACTATTTGAAATACTATATGGTACGTGATATGAGAACTTATATTGATGCTAAATTTAACTTTGAAAATAAACAAAACGGATTCTGTCCTATTGCCGACACAGAAAAATGGGATAAAACATTTAAAGCGCATGATAGTTCTTGGGATGTATTAGCAGATGTACTTAGGTTACAAGCAATCGTAAGAGCAGAAAATGATTTGGAGCAAATATGAAAATTGAAATTAAAACAGAAGAACTAAGAAAGCATAGTATCTTCGTTGGTACACCAATGTATGGTGGTCAAGCAACAGGCCTTTACACAAAAGCTACCAACGATCTAAGCATGTTATGTGCTACTCATGGTATCCCATTAAAATACTATTTCCTTTTCAATGAGAGCCTTGTACAACGTGCTAGGAACTATATTGTAGACGAATTCCTACGTTCAGATTGTTCTCACTTATTATTTATTGATGCAGATATCGCATTTAATCCTCGTGATGCTCTTGCATTACTTGGAGTACATTTACAAGACCCAGAAGAATATCCAATTGTAACTGGTCCTTATCCTAAGAAAACAATTGCATGGGAAAAAGTAGCTAGAGCTGCACAAATGGGTAAAGCAGATGAGAATCCATTTGAATTAGAAAGATTTACATCAGACTTTGTATTCAATCCAGTTAAAGGAATGCAATCGTTTAAAATAAGTGAACCAGTTGAAGTACAAGAAGCAGGGACTGGATTTATGTTAATCTCAAGAGAAGCATTAGAGAAATACCGTGATGCTTATCCAGAGCTTTCCTATTTACCAGACCATGTACGAACCGAACAATTTGATGGCACAAGAGAAATTACAGCTTTCTTTGATTGTGTTATTGACCCAGATTCTAAGCGTTACTTATCAGAAGATTATTTCTTCTGTAAGCAAGCCCGTAAAGCGGGACTGAAAGTTTGGATGTGTCCTTGGATGCAGCTAAACCACACAGGAACATATATCTTTAAAGGTGGTATGGGTTCCATTGCAGAGCTTGGAGTGACAGCAACTGCTGATAACACTTCTAGTAAAAAGAGTTATAAGTAGTGGTTGACAAACTACTAAAAGTATGTTATAATAAACCTTTCATAAACCAGGAGAAATTTATATTATGAAATTTTCTAACGAAACCTTGAGTGTCCTAAAAAGTTTTACTGCAATTAACAAATCAGTTTTGTTAAAGCCCGGTAATACTATTAAGACGATTACTCCAGAAAAAACGCTTATTGCGATTGCAAAAATCCCAGATGAAATACCAAGCGAAGCTTGTGTATATGACTTATCTAGATTTCTTTCAATATTAAGCTTGTATAAAGACCCAGACGTTGAGTTTGGAGATAAATACTTTATTATATCTGAAGGTAAGAGACGAACCAAGTATGTCTATGCAGACATCTCTATGATTCATACTCCGCCCGAAAAAGATATAAATATACCATCTGAAGACGTTGTTGTGAGTGTAACAGAAAGTGACCTTTCTTCAGTTCTCAAAGCAGCAGGTGTTCTTCAGTTTACCGAGATTGCGTTTGTCGGCGAAAGCGGCAAGTGTTATCTCAAAGCAATCGACAGCGCTAACGCCAACACAGATGACTTTGGTGTTGAAATTGGTGAAACTGACGATGAGTTTAAAGTCATCATTAAAACTGATAACTTGAAACTAATGCCGATGGATTATGAAGTTACCATTTGTTCAAAGGGTATTTCAGAATTCAAAGGGGACAACGTCACTTACTTCGTGGCAATAGATTCAAAGTCAACATATAATAAAGGATAGGTGAAACTATGAATGACGCAGTACAAGGCAACTTCGGTGGCCAGCAACAGCAACAAGAAGTTCGTATCGACATGAACGATCTTTCTACAGTCCTGCAACTTATTGACGTAGTGTCAACAAGAGGCGGGTTTCAAGGTAATGAACTAGCAGGTGTTGGAGCCTTAAGAAATAAGCTTGAAGCTTTTTTAAGACAAAACATGCCTCAACAGGAGCAACCACAAGAAGCTCCAGAAGTTGATGTAAATGTTCCAGCAGCTGGTGAATTAGCTGACAAGTTGGTTGACTAAGACCAACACTCTTTCTCGAGAACAGGGGATACAGCATTCGCTTATCCCCGCCCTCAATTTATTTTATATTATGATTATCGGTGACCTATGCAACACAAAACAAATGAAGTACTCTGGGTAGAAAAGTATCGTCCACAAACTATCGACGACACAATTCTTCCAGATAAAATGAAAAACACTTTTCGTAAGTTCGTAAACGACGAAAGTGTACCAAACTTATTACTAACCGGTGGACCAGGAGTAGGTAAAACTACTGTCGCTAAAGCTATGCTCGATGAAATGGGCTGTGACTATATCGTTAAAAATGGTTCGCTTAATGTGAATATCGACACTCTTCGATATGATATCTCAACATACGCGTCTGCTGTTTCCCTTGGTGGAGGCAGAAAGTATGTTATCTTTGACGAAGCTGATTATCTCAGTGCAGCAAATGTACAACCAGCTCTTCGTAATTTCATTGAAGAATATTCGGCCAATTGTGGCTTTATCTTCACATGTAATTTTAAGAACAGAATTATCGCTCCACTTCGTTCAAGGTTATCTGAAGTAGATTTTACTATTGAACAGACCGAGCGACCAGCTCTTGCTATGCAATTCTTTAAACGCGTTATTAATATTCTTGAGAATGAGAATGTTGCTTACGATAAAGGTGTTGTAGCAAAAGTAATTGAAAAACATTTTCCAGATTTCCGTCGTGTATTAACTGAACTACAATCTTATGCAGCTTCAGGTAAAATCGACGAAGGTATATTTGTAAATCTCAAACAAGAGAGTATTGATGAACTATTCAGTCTGCTCAAAGCAAAAGACTTTACGAATATGCGCAAATGGGTAGCAAAAAACTCAGACCAAGATATGAACGAAATGTTTCGTCGTATCTACGATGCAGCAACACATAAAGTTGAATTTAAAACTTAACCAGGATTTATTGTGACTCTTGCTGACTATATGTACAAAGCAAACTTCGTAGCAGACCAAGAAGTTAACATGGTTGCTTTCTTAACTGAAGTTATGATTGAATCCGAGTATGTCTAATGAAAATTGATTTTCGCAAATCACACAAATGCTTTTACTGTGATGTGAGTGTAGAAGGAGGTGAAGAATACACTCTAAAGTACCAAGCAAAAGATGGTGAAGCGGAACTCAAAATGTGTGCTGATTGCGCAAAAGACATGAACGAGATGCTTGTGACTATAGAGGAGATACAAAATGGCAAAGGGTGATTTGAGTCCATTTGATTTTATGAATGCTGCCTCTTTTACAAAGGCAGACCTTATCAAAGATAGTGAGAATCCAGATATGACTGAAAAGCAATATAATGCTTATATCGTTAATCGTGGATTTACTAACTTTGAAGATACAATACTACATGCTAATGAAATGAATCAAAGGCATGAGTTGTTTCCAGCAGCACAGTTTGATTACTACCGTGCTGTATTACGAAAGCGTAAAAGATTCTCTAAGTGGCCGAAGGCTGATAAAGATGTGAATCTCGATGCGATACAAGAAGTATGTCAATGTAACCGAACAGTGGCAAAGCAATATCTCAAAGTTCTGAATGAAGAACAGCTTCAAAGTGTTCACGACCGACTTGTGACAGGAGGGTAAGACTTGAAAAAGATAAATAAATCTTATAGTGGTTATATACCATCAGTCACAATAATTAAAAAGGTGAATATGTATCATGGAACAAGAAGATATTTTTAGAGGTGTTGGCGTTGAAGTAACGCTTCCTACACCTGATAGTTTCTTAAAAATTAAAGAAACACTCACTAGGATTGGTATTTCTAGTCGTAAAGACAAGAAGTTATTTCAGTCCTGCCACATTCTACACAAGAAGGGTAGATATGCAATTCTGCATTTTAAAGAATTGTTTATCCTTGACGGTAAGCATAATACTTTTACAGAAGAAGACCACGCTCGTAGGAACACAATTGTTAACCTATTAGAAGAGTGGGAATTAGTAAAGATTGTAGATGCTGAAAAGACAAAAGACCCAGTAGCATCATTAAATCAAATTAAAATTATATCGTTTAAAGAAAAAGACGATTGGGAACTAACTGTAAAATACAATATTGGTAACGCAAAAGCTAGTTAACAATATAACAAATTGGTGACTTATATAATATGAATGTGTACAAAACAAAAGAATGTGCAATCCTTCCAACTTACGCTACTCGAGGCAGTGCTTGCTTCGATATTTCTGCAGCCTTTGTGACTGGTGAAAAGATACAAGCGTATAATACAGTAAATCGAAAAGTCGATATATTAATTAAAGAGATTGAAGGTGAACCTGCTTTTTTATTACACCCAGGGCAACGAGCTCTAGTTCCAACAGGTTTAATATTTGATATACCTGACCATCATGTAATGAAAATGTTTATTCGTTCAAGTGCAGCTGCTAGAAAAGGTTTAGCGCTCAGTAACGGAGTAGGTATTATAGATTGTGATTATGTCGAAGAAACACATATTCTTCTACTTAATATTTCAGATAGTTTAGCACGAATAGTACACGGTGAAAGATTAGCTCAATGTATGATAGAGCCTATTCATCAACATATACCAGAATTTGTTAGTGAACGTCCCGGCCAGAAAACTGACCGAGACGGAGGTATTGGAAGTACCGGAGATTAAAGCGCAGCTAGAGTTGTAACTCTACATAAGTGCTCATCTTTTTGTTTAGAACCAATAATAAATGTTAGTTCTGAACCTTTTTTGATTGTCCTTGTGGCAGTCTTAAAATTGACTTTAGAGTCGGTAGTAATTGGAAGTTTACAATCTAAACTAGCGTTCCAAAATTTACCAGCTTTTTTGTCTAATATGACCATTGCATCTTTAGTCATTATAGTTGTATGGTCTATGTGACGAATATTAACTTCATCTGCAAAAGCTAATGAAGGAACAATGAGAAGTGTAGCTAAGAATTTATTGGCTATTTTATGAAAACGACCAGCTTTCATTATTTTGTCGATTTTATTAAATAGTTTTATTAACATTGTATTTCTCCTATAAATATATTGTATATACCTTTTATTTATAACAAATGAAACTTCTATGTGACAATTAGGTGACAAACATGAAAAAAGATGACACGTTAATAATTAAGATTAACAAAGAACAAAAGAAAGAATTCATACAGATATGCAAAGATGATGACACATCTGCATCGCGTGAAATCAGAAATTTTATTAAAAATTTTATTAAAGAACACGCTGAGTCTGTATAAATAAATTTGTGAATACGAATTATCGGTTCACAAAAGGCGGTGTGCTAATAGCCACCAAATTAGTATAATAATAATCTTGCTTAAAAGGAGATAAAAATGACTGGATTTAATATACACAACCTCGCCCCATTCACAGTGGGCTTTGACCGAATCTTTGATAGATTGGTCGAAATTGAAAACCGACCTGCACAAATGCAAACAGGTTTTCCACCTTATAACATTCGCACTTCTAAAGACGAACTCAAGTTTTCTATTGAGCTTGCGTTAGCAGGTCTGACAGAAGAAGATGTTGATATTGAAGTCAAAGAAAATCAACTGACTATCAAATCTGTTTATGACGGAAATGGTGAAGATGATTATGGCTTCGTTCACAAAGGAATTTCCAAAAGGAAATTTACTCGAAGCTTTACTCTTGCAGATGACATTGAAGTCCTCGGAGCTAGCTTCAAAAACGGTCTATTAACTATTGGATTAGAGAGAATCATTCCAGAAGAAAAGAGACCGCAAAAAATTAAGATTAATAATAAAAAGGAATTCTTAGTAGAATAACTTAAATTGACGAGAGGGCGCAATGCCCTCTCACTGACCTATAGGAAATATATTATGACCCAACGAGTCCCAGACGTAGTATTTAAAACACGCTCTCGAAACGTAGATACTGGTGATTTTGAATGGCAAGAACTCAATACCGACGATTATTTTGGCGGTAAAAGAGTAATTGTATTCTCGCTACCAGGTGCATTTACTCCAACCTGTTCGAACTTCCAAGTACCCGGCTATGAAGCTAGGTTTGAGGATTTTCAAGCAGAAGGGATTGATGATGTTTACTGTATATCATGTAATGACGCTTTCGTTATGAATGCTTGGTTGCAAGACCAACGTGTACAAAACGTGAAATTTATTCCAGATGGTTCATGCTCATTTACCGCTGGTATGAATATGCTTGTTCGTAAAGATAATGTTGGCTTCGGCGCAAGGTCTTGGAGATACGCTATGATTGTAAATGATGGTGTTGTCGAAAAGATGTTCGTTGAACCTGGTAAGTCTGATGATTGTGAAACAGACCCTTACGGAGAAACATCGCCTGAAACAGTATTAGAGTTTCTTAGGGGAGCCTAATCAAAAACAATCCACGTAGGTGACATCCTGCCTGGCCGTTTTTGGAGGGAAGCTTAGTGCTTCCCTTTTTTAATTTGAAAATAAATGCAAAAAAAGGTTGACAAATCAAACAAAACCAATTATAATAAACCCAATATGAGAAAATTTAATAATACTAAACAAATCAATGGTAGAACTGTTGATTTAAGAGCAAAGCCAAGACATCCAAAAGATAGAAGGCCACCAATGGATATGCCTTTTGATATAGCATTAAGGAAATTTAGAAAACAGATTGAAAAAGCTGGAATTATAAAAGAATTAAGAGCTAGAGAATTTTACGAAAAGCCAACTGCCAAGCGTAAGCGTAAAGCTGCCGAAGGTAGAAAAAGATGGCTTAAACAAGTTGCGAAAGACAATTTACAAAATAACTTACCAAGAGCCTATAGAGGCCGAAGGTAAACAAACAAAGAGTTGGTGGGAATAAACCATGACGGCGAGCAAAATTGCAAGGACCCACGACGGCTACTGCTCCTAGTAGGGAACACCAGAACCAGCGACATACTGACTGTAAGTACGGAACACCCAAACGGACGACCACCGACTCCCTTTTTTAAGGGTTGACAAATACAAAATAACGTGTTATAATTGTATTTTATTTGAAGGTTTATATTATGGGATTAGCTAGAGGTTTATCGACAATCAGCACTAAAAAGCGTAAAGTCAAACTAACCAAAGCGAAATTACAAGAACTCGAGCTGCAATGGCGAGAGCACAATCGTGACATGAAACGTAAAAGTATGCACGACTTACGATATGATACTCTACAAGAGTATATTGATTATTCTTATGGTCGCATCAAAATGCCTGACCCACGCAATTACAAAAATTTTAAAACTTACAAACCACAATCTGCTTATCGCAGAGAAACACCAAACTATCCATCGCTAGAAGTTACAGGTGGTGGCAGTGGTACAAAGAAAGAAACACTTAAGTATACTGGAGACCTGATTGTTGGTATTGCTACTATGCATAAATCAAACGCAGTTCCAGTTATGAAAGGTACTAAACAAGCAGAAGAAATTGCTAAAATGAGGAGAGGCTAATGAAAAATATATCATCGTTACCAACTCTCTATAAGAGAGATACAAAAGGTAAAATCAGAGAACTAACTATTCAATATGGTTGGGACTCAGATGATGTTGCTGCAATTAGAAGTATTGCTGGAATTAAAGGTGGAAAGCTTGTTACCTCAGGTTGGAATGAATCCAAAGCAAAAAATGTTGGTCGTGCAAATGCGACCACTGCTTATACACAAGCAATTGCTGAAGCAATGAGTATCTACGACAGACGACTAGAAAAAGAGTATTTCAAAGATATCAAAGACATTGATTCTTATGAAGCATTTAAACCAATGCTTGCTGGTGGTTATAAAGACGGTGTTGAATTTCCAATTATCGCTCAACCAAAACTAGATGGTATTCGTTGTATTGCTAATAAAGATGGTTTATGGACACGTCAAGCAAAACCAATTACAAGTTGCCCACACATTTGGGAACAACTCAAGCTAATCTTCGAAGAACACCCAGAGTATATTTTTGATGGTGAGCTTTATAATCACGAGCTTAAAGAAGACTTTAATAAGATTACTTCTCTAGTTCGTAAACTGAAAAGCACAGAAGAAGATTTTGCTGAATCTGAAAAGCTTGTTCAATATCATGTGTATGACATGTATGACACTTCTGAGAGCGATTTAGTCTTTTCAAGCAGGTTTTTTAGGCTGGGTATGACACTTTCTGACATGAATACAATTAAAGTTGTAGAAACTATATCAGTACAATCACAAGAAAGTTTAGACAATCTTTATGGACAATGGACAGAAGCTGGTTACGAAGGGCAGATGGTACGATACGATAAGCCTTACGAAAATAAAAGAAGTAAATTTTTATTAAAGCGTAAAGAATTTATTACTGATGAATTCCGAGTTGTTAAAATGTTAGAAGGTAAAGGTAACTGGGCTGGATATACAAAACACTTTATATTAGCCAAACCTGACGGAACAGAATTTGGTTCTGGAGTTCGCGGTACACAAGAAGTATTGAAAAAATTATGGGAAGATGGTAAAGCACCAGATTGGGCAACATTGAGATATTTCAATGAAACACCAGATGGAATACCAAGATTCCCAGTTGTAATTGATTATGGATTTGGCCAAAGGGAAGATTAATGAAGAAATTTGCTGAATGGTTTCACATTTGCAAAGTTCATTGGAAAGAAATTTTTGCACTAAGTTTTATCATGCATTTCTTTATTGACATCTTCGTATTTTGGCTAGGATTTATTATAGGGAGAATGAGCTAATGCCTAAATGGCCTGCAAGACAAAAATGGCACGATGGAGTGCGAATACAATTTGATTATGATGATTATATTGTATCAGCTGTAAAATTTACTGGTTCTTATGGATATGAAGAAGGTAAGTGGGAAGTTGCTTTTATGGATAGAGAAGACCAAACTTTCTGTGAGCCGCCACTTGACTTTATGTCTGAATATAAGAATTATGATTTAGGAATATATGGATATCTTAACGACCCAGATTTAGATAGAGTTCATCAAGCGATGACTCAATTAGGTAGATTATGAGTAAATGGCACGGCGGTAAGGGCTCAAAACGAAGACCCGAAGATACTAAAAAGTTTAATGAAAATTGGGATAAAATTTTCAATAAAGAACCTTCAGCTGTTGATGACGCGGCTGATGTTATGAGTAAGTATGCACACCCAGCTTATACTAGATACCCTCACTTGAAAGACCTCGAGAAAGCACTCGACGAATTACATGATGAGATACATAAACCCGCTGAAAAGCACAACAAAGGAAATAATGACTGAATATAAAGAGCTAATAAAAAAATACGAAAAAATGATTTTAGCCGAAGAATGGCAAAATCAAGTTAAAGGAATACATTCGCATAATCTAAATTCTATGTGGTATGAAACTGAAGAAACAAAAAAGCATACAGAAAAAGATTATGTTATGGATATTAGTTATAATGATGGTAGAATTGAAAGACATCAAGATGATAAAGTTATTCATATATTTGGTAAAAAGTTAGAAGGCGATGCTCTGCTAGAAGCATATCTAGATAGCAAGAAAGACTAATGAAAAAATACATTGCAAGCCTTTTGGCTATGGTAATTGTTTCTCCAATTTTTGGTGCAAACAAAATTGAATTTGATTATGTTTTAACTCAAGCAGA
>Ga0070752_1000789_pt1 | contig 24198 bp, 31 predicted proteins | sample VirMetDEL_Aug_30_FD_77440 | JGI IMG/M metagenome (GOLD analysis project Ga0070752, IMG submission 77440) | Aqueous microbial communities from the Delaware River and Bay under freshwater to marine salinity gradient to study organic matter... | ecosystem: Environmental > Aquatic > Marine > Coastal...
GGGTGGGGTTCTCGACTTGCCGAGGTTTTCAGTTAGCGCCGCTGGTGCAGCGGGTTTGGTTCAACACCAAGGGCTTTGCCCTTGTCATCCCACTCTTGCCGCCGAGGGCTCGGGAGCGCGGGGCGGTGGAGCTGCCCCACACTCACGAGCGGAGGCTATTCAAGGTGGTGGGTGTTCAAGGGTTCGCTCTGCCCGTGCTTCCGTTCGACGGATCGGTGAAGCGTGATCCGACGAGCCGGGAGCGCGGCCCTTGACCGACATAGCAACGAGCGCGGTGGTCAGGCCTTTTAAGAAGCCGCGTGTTTCCGCCTGGGTGTTGGCTAGGCGCGGGTCTGCAGGGCGGGCGGTGCGTGCACCGTCCATGCGGCCAAACCAGTAGGCGACGCCGATGCCGTTAATGAGCAGCAGGCCGAGCATGACGATAGAAGGCGTATCGAGAACGATCATGCGATCACCCCACCAGTTCGAACGGTTCGCGCAGAGGTACGAAGGGCGTTGGTTTGCCGGTGTCGTGCACAACGCTCCAGTATTTCGGCGGTCGGCTCGACGGCTTGTGTTTCTCGCAGGTATAGGCCGGCGTAACGCGGTTCCGACCATTTACCACGGACCATTGCGCGGGGCGGCAGTCGGTGCATGGTGTGGATCGGCAGATATCCGAGCTCGACGATGTTGGGAGCGTCGCCCAGTTTCGATTGACGTAGCACACAGAGCAGTCGCAGTTCTCGGGGTGCGGGTGTCGCACGAACGCCATGTACTTGCCCTGGGGATTGCGGGCAAAGCAGCCCGGACAGCCGCACTCCCTGGGGTGTGACAGCAGGTACTGACTCGTGTTGGTCATTGGCCGACACCTCTGGCTTTGCCTGGACGAAGCTACCTTGCAGGCGGGTGACGATTTCGGCGTTCAGGGAGCGGTTCGCCTGTTCGGCGGCTTGCTCTACCTGGGAGCGGAGGGCTGGCGGCATGCGCAGCTTGAATTGCTGGTCGGTGCGGCTCATTGGTTCACCCCCGGAAACAGCACCACGCGGGTTTTGCCGAGCTTTACGCTCTCGACGGCGCCGGTTCTGATCCAGTGCGCGACCTGCTCAACGGGAACACCCGCCAGGGCGGCGAAGGCGGCTTGCGTATAGAAGGGAGGATTCATGCCGTCCACTCCTGTTCCAGCAGCCAGGTGCGGAGCAGGGCGCTGTTTACCATGCGGCGCTTGCCTAGCTTTACGGTGGGGAGAACACCTTTCATTGCCCAGGCACGCGCGGTGCCGTAGGTCAGGCCGTTGCGGTCGGCCCAGGACTCGACGGTTTCCACGTCCTGTTGCGGGCCTATCAGCTTCGAAGGTTCCAGCTCTTCCAGTTCCATGCTCGTTCCGTCACTATTCGTGTCATTAGCTGTAGATGGCTATTAGAGTAAATATTTCTCTGGGGGAATTATTAACCCGCCCACCAGTTAGAGCAACAATTTCTCTGGAAAAGATTTCTATATGGAAAAGGCTGCTGATAGGGCTCGCCTATTGATCAAGAAGCTAGGCCCAAAAAAGGCGAGCACCTATGGCGGTGACTACGAGCGTTGGAAGAGCGTGAGTAAGGGGGCCGTGCGAGTAAGCACAGAGGAGATAGACGTATTAGTAGAGGTTTATCCCCAATACGCTCTTTGGCTGGCTAGCGGAAAAATTGCTCCAGACGCAGGGCAAACAAGCCCCGAATACGACCAGGGTAATTCAAACTTACCCAATCAAAGTACAGGGTAGCGATTAAAAATTAGCGCGTCGCTGTATGGCGAAATTATTGAAAAAATAATTAGTGAAGGGCGGGGAAGAGGGATGCTTGATAAACGTGAAAGATGGATTCACTACTACAATATTAAGGTGATTCCGGTTCCAGAGGATGCGCCAAATTATAGTCTATTAGAGTGTCTCAGGCTGCTGCAAATGAGAGTGGCTGATATGGCCTGCTATAAGCTGATAAATAAAGATCAAGCTTGCATGCGGATATCTGAAATAAAGATAAGCAAAGACGGGAGTAAGGCCGCTATATTGTTCCAATATTCTGACTCCAATGTCTCTGATCCTGCTTTTAGTCGGTTGGACTCTGGTGAGCTTAGGCATGAGCCAAAACTTGAAGGCGAGGGAGTAGCTGTTTCGGCGCATGCGATGATATACCTGAGCCAGGATGAATTGAGGCCGTTTGATAATTTAATGCTTTTAGAGGATGTTCCGGGGATTGGTAAAACGAAGATTATTCCCTTTCTTAATTCGCAGCTGAAGCCTCTACTGACGCGGGAATATGAAGACCCCACCGATGGTGTAATAAAGGTCTGCGTACCTATGGTTGTTATGGAGCATCACGCGTCTCAAAGCCTTAAAGAAGATTTGGAGCAAGGGGAGTTGCGCTTCATTGAATTGGTTAGAGATGAAACCGTGCAGGAATTGGATGAAGACCCCTATCTTGTTGAGGCGAGAAGTACAATAAGAGTTAAGGTTGCGCCTAAAAGCACCGGAGATGGCGCTCTTGACTTTGTTAATAAATGCAAAGGGCATTTTTCTAAGAAAGGTTACAATACCATGAAGGTAGTGCTGCACTATCCAATTGGTAAGAAGCAAAGAACTGTCAGTGTCAGTACAGTTCGTGAAGACGCAGGTGAATCATTATTTGGCCGCATGGAGTTGGTGACCTGCGGTGTGGATTTACCTCAATGCAGTAAGAGCCTTCATGAAGATCTAATGAAGCTGATATTAGATCTTCCCAAATAGAGGTTTTTATGGAAAGCATTCGTAGGCTGCTAACGCCTCTGTCCTACTTGAGGATTGAGAGGCAAGGAAAGTATTTCGATGAGCTGCTGTGCCCGTTAATAATGCTGCTCGTTACGTTTTCTGTTTTTTGGTTGGTCTCTTGGGATGTTACGGTTTTTGGGGCGAGCGGATTAATTAGTTCTGTGGTTGGTTATCTTCAGGTGGTTAGTGGGTTTTATATAGCTTCACTGGCAGCTGTTGCTACGTTCAATCAAGAGAACATGGATAAGCCAATGGCAGGGAAGAGCCCTGTGCTCAGTGTTCGTAGAAGAGGAAGAATGAAGGATGAAAAGTTAACGCGAAGACGTTTTTTATGCTTCCTATTCGGCTACCTGGCTTTTCTATCTGTATTAATGCTTTTTATTGGTATTGGCGCAAACTTGGTTGCGCCGGCCGTGTCGCAAGAAATAGATGGTGATTTTGGATTTTATCTTAAGTGGCTTTTTGCAGGGTGCTATATATTTGTTGGATACAACTTGATCTTTACTACTCTTTTGGGTCTTTACTATATGACGGATAGAATTCATAGAAAAGATGCTGCGTTTGTTTCTAACAAGGAGGCTGTACCCAAGGCGCCTGAAACATCAAGTGATGATGACTTTTAAATAGAGAAAAATGTTAATGGCGCAAGGAGGCGACATGAAAAGCGACTGGGACGACGCACCAGACTATCTAAGCAGCAAGAAAAAGCCCGGCCCATGGCGAATGGTGGTGATCCTGGGCGTAGGTTCCGCGATTACCTGGGGCGTGATCGCGCTGTTTGCCAAGCCAATCGTGATCAATGTGGATCAGCTCAAGCAGGCGATCCACGTAGACGGCAAACCGCTGTTCAGCCAGCAACCGGCGCCACAGCCCTACAGCGAGCCGGAAGAGCCTATAAGGCTGCCATCCATTCCCACCATCGATCCACCCGCGCAACGGGTTGCATACGAGCCGGCAAGCCAGCCTCAGCCATACGCCTCGATGGAGTGGACAGAGGAAGAAAAGGCGAGGGCGATTGCCAGCTCTCAGAACGTGTTCAGTGACAAGAACTACACGCCCAAGCAGCCGGCCAGCACCTACACACCACCCGCAACCCATCGCATCGCCCAGGCACCCCAGCAAACGCAGCAGCGCCAAACCAAGCAGGTAAGCCGCGAGCGTACATCAAAGTGGATCAAGAGCTGGGATGGTGGCAAGAACTACAAGGTGGAATGGCTATCGGTGAACAACTACATCGATGGTACCACCGTGTGCGTCAATCACCGGCGCGGATCAATCGACTACCGCGAATGCCGCAAGGCCGCCAAACAGCACTTTCATGAAGAGTGCAGAACCTGGCGTGCCCGCTATGACAGTGACCGCAAAACGCATAGTGATCGCATGAAGACGCGCTATTGCTCTGCGGCGAGTAGTTTTAATCCGATGGGTTAATGGATATTTAAGGGGATAAGATGGAGTTGGAAGCAATTAAAACCTGGCTGCTAGGGTCTATTCCAGGCGTTATTATTGTTGGTGGTGTGGGGAGTATAGTAGGGAGCTTAATTCTTCATTGCTTAAAGCTGTGGTGGAAAGCAGGTGCTGATAAAAGGTTTGAGCTTGCACAAAGAGCCTTGTTTCCTTTGAGAATTTTGATTTACAACTCAGAAAAACTTAGGGATGAAGCGGGGCCTAGGACGTCGGATGGAAAGTACGTTGTTTATGTGATGGTTCACTGTGTTTATGTTATGGCGGGATTAATAGCGCTATGTATGTCTTTGGGATTTTGTATTTATATATATTTGGCTTATGGGCTAGATAGGGCTCAGATTTTGTCGTTTTTTGTGGGTAGTACGCTTTTCTTCTTCTATATTGTGTTTAAGGATTTTGTAATGTTGTGGGCGTTTGTGTCAGAGGATATTTCTGCGCTCGATGATCGGATTGAAGAAGGGGCGCCTAAAAATCTCGCCGAATGGCATGAAATGAGATCCAAAGAGCAAGAAGCCAAAGCCCCAAAAGAAAGCAAAGAAAGCTAAGGTATATGGGGCGTTGGCTTTTAGATTTGAAGGAGTGAATATGTTGGTTTTGGGTTGTGCTGTAACAGTTCTTTGGCTGCTTGGATTAGGGTTTGTGGTTTTTGTAAATTTTGATAAAGCTATCGCGCTTGAGCTTAATGCTTGGGGCGATTTCCTAGCTGGTGGATTTGCCCCGTTAGCATTTTTTTGGCTAGTCATAGGCTATTTTCAACAAGGTAAAGAGCTTGCCCTGAATCGTAAAACTTTGTCTCTTCAGGTTGAGGAGCTAAAAAACTCGGTTGAGCAACAAAGAGAGCTTGCCTTGGTTGCAAAAGAGGAAGTCAAGATACTTATAAGTGAACAGGAAAGGAAGTATCGCTACGATAAATTGCGTGCTCAGCCAGATTTTCGTTTTTCTCGATTCAGTGATGGTTGGGGCGATAATAATTATATGGCCTACTTTACCTTTTCAAATGTGGGGGCAAATATACAGCACCTCTATGCAACGCTTATTAGGTGTAAGGTGCGGTGCGTGATTTCTTATGGAGAGTTCAATAGTGCGTGGGATTCTGGTGAGGAGCACACATTTATAATGTTGTTTTCTGACTATGAACAGTATAGGTCAGTTGAAGAGATAGTTGTTGGCGTCTGCTTTGTTGATAATATTGGGGAGAAGGTTAGGCAGGCTTTATATATCTCTTTCGATCACAACGGCGGAGTCGTTCTTTCCAAAGGTGAATGGCAGGGACAAGATAGCTAGCCTGCTAAGGTTGTGTGCTTTTTGTTGCATGAAAACCATGCAGTATGAGTCGGGCTAAATTCTTCAATCTAGAAACTTATAAAGTTTCCCTTTTGACGATATTCGCTGGCGAAGGCGAACAAAGTACTGGAGATCAGCAGGCTTTGCGGGTTTGGAGGCGGCACCGGCAAGCAGGTCACTACGCAATCGTTCACGGCTGTCGTCTTTCATGGCTGCTACCTTGAAGAAATTAACCTAAAAGGTTATTTTGTGTGGCATGGAAAAGCGCAAACCTCATTTCAAGCTTGAGCTGGTGAAGCAGGCCGTAGCCGAGCAGCGTTATCGCTTCACCCGCGTAGCCCTTGAAGGGGGCGCTGAGCTGGGTATGGAGATGGCCGACATGCTGGCCGTCATCAGCGCCTTGGGCAGCCGCGACTTTTTCAAGAGCATGACAACCTATGCGGATCATACTACCTGGCAGGACGTTTACCGACCCGATACCGAATTCGGGCAGGTCTACCTGAAGTTCACGCTGGTGGCCGATCTGCTGATCGTTTCCTTCAAGGAGAAGTGACCATGAAATGTCCAGTATGCGGCGGGGCGGAACTGGTTCACGACACCCGCGATATGCCTTTCACCTACAAGGGGCAGACCACCAAAATCACTTCAGTGACGGCTGACTGGTGCGATGCCTGTGGTGAGTCCCTGACTGGGCCTGCTGAGAGTGAGCGCGTTATGCGTGCCATGAACGAGTTTCGCCAGCAGGTGAACGCGCAGGACGGCAATCAGGAGCTGATTCGCAGTGTGCGTAAGCAGTTGCGGTTGAGCCAACGTGAGGCGGCCGAGCTGTTCGGTGGTGGGCCGAATGCGTTTTCTCGCTACGAGCGAGGCAGTACGGAAGCACCGCAACCATTGGTGCAGTTGTTCAAGATCCTGGGCCGACACCCGGAATTGATCAACGAGCTACGTGCAGGTTGAGTGTCGAAAAAGTGTCGAAATCATAGAGCCGAATAGCGACGAATTGAGCCGGTGAGGCAAGTCGAAAGCCCGTAACGAGCGGGTTTGAAACGAATTGGCACGCTACTGAAACGGGTTCGAATCTCTTCTTCACGGCCACTTTCGCAATACCTAAAGCCCTGAAAGCTAACAAGTTTTCGGGGCTTTTTGCTTTTGCTCTTCCCCTCCGATCTATCTCAAGCCTGACCCAGCCTAGAGGATCGTCTTCCATCGCCTGTATTCCGCCCTCACTGCATCCCTGATGCAGCCATTGGCAATATCCATGGTCACTATCGAGAGCACTGATTTCTGTCTGGCGAGGCATCGGCCTACTGTTGAGCCCAACAGAGATTGAGTTGGATTGGAGGTCATGATGTCCCGTATCGATGTGGTTTCCCTGGTTGGTAGTGCCGTACCGGCTGAGCTCAGGTCCGATGGTCATATGGCGTGCTGGCTGGTGATGGTAGATGGTCAGCCCAAAGCCGGCCCTTTCGCTTCTCGTGAGGCTGCGCTGGCTTGCCAGGCGGTCTGGCTGCTCAGTAGCGCTATTCGCCGTGAGGGCGACTCGCTGCTGGCCTGATTCACTGTTTACCCCGCGCTCGCTCCAGCGCTCCCCTTGGCCCGCCTCTGGCGGGCTTTTTCTTGCGCGCCGGTTAGAATGGCGATCATTTTTCTGAAGGGGCGCCGTGTGGCCAGGTGGGACATCTTCTGCAGCGTGGTGGACAACTACGGTGATATCGGCGTGACCTGGCGGCTGGCCCGGCAACTGGCGGCCGAGCAGGGGCATGCGCTGCGCCTGTGGGTCGATGATCTGGGGGCATTCGTGCGCTTGTGTCCTGACGCAAGTGCCAGTGTCGAGAGCCAGCATTGCTCTGGTGTCGAGGTGCGCCAATGGCGTGAGCCGTTCCCCCTGGTCGAGCCAGCCGAGGTGGTGATCGAGGCTTTCGCCTGCCAGTTGCCGCCGTCGTATATAGACGCGATGGTTGCCAGCGGTAGCCGCCGTTTGTGGCTGAACCTGGAGTATCTCAGCGCCGAGGATTGGGTCGCCGGCTGTCATGGCTTGCCATCGCCGCAGCCTGGAGGCTTGCAGAAGTTCTTCTTCTTTCCGGGGTTCGTCGAGGGCACGGGCGGTTTGCTGCGCGAGGCTGATCTGCTGGCACAGCGACGCGCCTTTCAGGCGGATGTGCAGGCGCAGCGGGCTTTTTTGCAGTCACTTGGCGTGATGCGCGAAACAGGAGCGCGGCTGATTTCGCTGTTCGCTTATGAAAACGCAGGCCTGGCAGGTTGGCTGGATGCATTGGCAGCCGACGCGCAATCGACTCAGTTGCTGGTGCCGCAGGGCAAGATTCTCGCTGACCTGCGGCTCTGGCTGGGTGGCGCTCCTTTGGTGCCAGGGGATCAGCGGCGCTGCGGCAATCTGCTGATCCATGTGCTGCCTTTCGTGGCCCAGGATGACTACGACCGTCTGCTGTGGTGCTGCGACTTCAATGCGGTGCGTGGTGAGGATTCCTTCATCCGTGCGCAATGGGCGGGGCGGCCGCTGCTCTGGCACATCTATCCGCAGGAGGAGGGGGCGCATTGGGACAAACTCGAGGCGTTTCTGGCGATTTATAACGCCGGTCTGACGCCTGAGGTGGCTACCGCCCAAGCCGAGTTGTGGCGGGAGTGGAATGCCGGCGAAGGGATGGAAACGGCCTGGCCTGAGCTGCTTGAGGTCTGGCCGGCAGTGCAGCGACATACCGAGCAATGGTGTGATGATCAGGCCGCCCGGCCGGATCTTGCCATGGCGCTGGAACAGTTTTACCGAAATTGGCTATCATATGCGGCCTAGATTTCTGTACCTCCCGCATATTTCGGATATCCGCATGAAAACTGCACAAGAAATGAGAGTCAACAGCGTGGCCCTTATCGATGGCCAGCCGTGGCTGATCCAGAAGGCCGAGTTCACCAAGTCCGGTCGTAACAGCGCCATCGTCAAGATGAAGCTGAAGAACCTGCTCAACGGCTCCAAGACCGAGACCGTCTACAAAGCCGACGACAAGATGGAGCCGGTGATTCTCGAGCGCAAGGAAGTGAACCTGTCCTACATCAGCGGTGAGGACTATGTGTTCATGGATCCGGAGTACAACTCTTACGAGCTGCGTTCCGAAGATCTGGAAAGCGTTCTGCCGTTCATCGAAGAAGGCATGAGCGACGTCTGCGAAGCCGTGTTCTTCGAAGGCAAAGTGATCTCCGTTGACCTGCCGACCACCATCGTGCGTCAGGTTGTATACACCGAGAACGCTGCTCGTGGCGACACCTCCGGTAAGGTGATGAAGCCTGCCAAGCTGCGCAACGGTACCGAGATCAAGGTTGCCGAGTTCGTCGACATCGACGACTGGATCGAGATCGATACCCGTGACGGTTCCTACAAGGGCCGCACCCAGGCTCCGGCCTGAGCGTAAGCTGCACGAGAAACCCGGCCTAGTCGCCGGGTTTTTTGTGCCTGATTTTCAGGCGCTATCGCGGCTGAAGCCGCCCCCACACAGGCCTTACTGCTGCGGGATGGCCAGGCTGGCTTGCAGTGCCTGGTCCCAGGGCGGCGGAAAGCCGAAGCGCTGCTTGAGAAAGCTCAGCAGCAAGCGTGTACGCGGGCTGGCTTCGCGCTCCAGGCGCAAGGCGTAGATGTTGACTGGCTCAACGGGCGGCAGGCCCTGTTCGCAGAACAGCGGGATCAGCTCGCCGCGTTGCAGGTGCTCGCTGCTCATCCAGGTGGGCAGATGTGCCACGCCAAGGCCGGCGAGGGCACTGAACAGCAGAGTTTCGGCGTTGTTGCTGGTCTGACGCAGGCGTTTGGGCTTGCACTGCTGCAGCTTGCCGTCGACTTCGAAGCGCCAGGCGTAGGGCGGTGCCAGGCTATCCCAGTCGAGGCCGTCGTGTTGTTCCAGCTCCAGCGGGCTGCGTGGGATGCCGCGCCGGCGCAGGTAGTCCGGGCTGGCGCAGACGATGCGGGTCATGGATGCCAGAGGCGTGGCCACCAGGCGGCTGTCCGGTAGCGGGCCGATACGCACGACGATATCCACTTCGCCCAGGTGTTCGCCTTGCAGGTCGATGAAGCTGTCGATCAAGCGCAGTTGTACGTCCAGGCCGGGGTTGGCGCGCAAGAACTCGGCAATCGCCGGGCCCAGATGGCGCCTGCCGAAAGGCGAGGGCGCATCGATTCGGATCAGGCCTTCTGGTGCGCTGCTCAGTGAGACGGCCTCGGCGCGCGCCAGGTGCAACTCGGCGAGGATGCGCCGGGCGCGTTCGGCAAACGCCAGGCCGGCCGGAGTGACGCGCACTGCATGAGTAGTGCGACTGAACAGGCTGCTGCCCATGGCGCGCTCCAGGGCGTCGATGCGTCGTGCCACTGCCGAGGGCGTGAGCGGATGTCGCCTGGCCGCTGCAGAGAAGCTGCCGGTTTCCAAAACGTCGAGAAAGAGTTCCAGTTGGTCGGTCAGGGTATCGGGGTTCATGGCAGGACTGCTTGTGCGATATAAGCAAAGCAATTGTGCGTTGCTATGCGTTTCCGCGCTAGCCACGACTGATTAACATGCGCCTACTGTCTGGAGGCGCCATGAATCTGTTCGACCTGTTGCTGAATCTGTTGCTGGGCTTTGGCCTGGGAACGCTGGGTGGTTTGTTCGGCATCGGCGGTGGCCTGATCGCCATTCCTGTGCTGGGCATTGTCTTCGGGCTCGACCAACAGCTTGCTCAGGGGACTGCACTGGTGATGGTGGTGCCGAACGTGATGTTGGCGATCTGGCGTTACCATCAACGCAATCGCATCGATTTGCGCTATGCCCTGCTACTCGGCGTTACCAGCTTCTTCTGTGCCTGGTTGGCGTCGCTGTATGCGGTGGAGATGGATTCGCGCACCATGCGCTGGGCCTTCGTCGGTTTTCTGCTGGCTCTGGCGGCCTACAACCTGCTGCGCATGCTGATGGCTCAGACGCCGGCCAGCGGCGAGCTGCATTATCACTGGGGCTGGTTTGGCGTGCTGGGCGGTGTGTCCGGTGCCATGGGCGGCCTGTTCGGGGTGGGTGGTGCAGTGGTGGCGACGCCGGTGCTGACCAGCGTCTTCGGCACCACTCAGGTAGTAGCGCAGGGCCTTTCATTGTCACTGGCGCTACCTAGCACCGGGGTTACGCTGTTTACCTATGCGTTGCACGATCACGTCAACTGGTGGATGGGCGTACCGCTGGCAGTGGGTGGCTTGCTCAGCATCAGTTGGGGGGTGCGTCTGGCGCATTCGTTGCCGGAGCGCCTGCTACGCAGCCTGTTCTGCGGTTTCCTGCTGCTCTGTGCGCTGATGTTGGTGCTGGAGTCGAGCGGCAGCCTATAAGCGAAAACCTTCGATGATGTGATTGGCCAGGCACTCGGTCACGGGTGACTGGCTGCTTTCGTTGCGCAGCAACACGATGCTGGTCAAAGGCAGCAGGGGCAGGCCTTCGGCTTCACCGAGGATGCGCAGGTCGGGGGTGATCAGGCTTTGCAACTGCGCAGTGACGGCCAGGCCGGCACGCACCACCGCGAAGATCGCCGACAGGCTGGGGCTGGTGTAGGCGATGCGGTAGGGGCGACTCATCGCATCCAGCGCGTTGCAGGCCCATTCACGACAGAAACAGTCGGCGTTGAACATGGCCAGCGGCATGGGGTTCTGCTCGTGCGGGCAGAAGCCTTGGGCCACGGCCCAGGCGAAGCGCTCCTGGCGCAGCAGTTGGCCGATCTCCTTGCCGGGCTGGCGGGTGACGATGGTCAGGTCCAGATCCTGGCGCAGCAGCAACTGCCCCGATGGCTCGCAATGTACCTCCACCTGCACCAGCGGATAGGCCTGGGCGAAGCGCGAGAGAATCTCCGGCAGAAAGCGCATCACGTAGTCGTCCGGCGTGCCGATGCGCACGGCACCGACCATATGCGGTTCGCGCAGCGTGTTGAGGACCTCGCCATGCAACTTGAGAATGCGCCGCGCATAACCCAGCAGCACCTGACCCTCGGGCGTCAGTCGCACCTGGCGTCCGTCGCGCTCGAACAGCGGACGCTGTACCACGTCCTCCTCCAGCCGCTTCATCTGCATGCTCACGGCCGACTGGGTGCGATTGACCGTTTCTGCGGCGCGGGTGAAACCACCGGTGTCGGCGATGGCAACGAAGCTGCGCAGCAATTCGGTATCAATACTAGGGTGAAAGGCCATTCATCAATTCTCAAGATGTATTGCATAAGAAACATTCGTTGGATTGATCTTAAGCGCGACCCGACACTGACGCCAACCCCACAAGGAGGGCGAATAGATGAAAGGTCAGAAAGGTTATGCGTTGGCTCAGGCCATCCACTTCGAACGGTTGCCGTCGCTGGGCGGTGTATGGCGTATGCTGCGGCGCTGGCGTCAACTGGCTCGCGAGCGGGCACAGCTGGCGCAACTGAATGATGCTGCATTGAAGGACCTGGGACTGTCCCGAGCCGATGCGCTACAGGAGGCCGAACGGCCGTTCTGGGATGACCCGCTGAAAAAGTGAGTGGTACATGACAGGAGTTACTGAATGACCGCGGTACGCAAGGGCGCCGATTTTTTCTTGTTCCAGTTGATGCTGCTGCTGTGCGCCATCTGGGGTAGCCAGCAGGTGGCGATCAAGCTGGCGGCGGATGATATCGCGCCCATGCTTCAGGTGGCCTTGCGCTCAGGTATTGCCGCACTGCTGGTCGGCCTGCTGTTGCTGTGGCAGCGCGGTTGGCGTGAGTGGGTCAGTTCAACTTGGCTGGCTGGGGTTCTGGCCGGCGTATTGTTCGCGCTGGAGTTCTTCTTTATCGCGCTGGGCCTGCGCTACACCACGGCTTCGCATATGGCGGTGTTTCTTTACACGGCACCGATTTTCTCGGCGCTGGGCCTGCATCTGCTGTTACCTAGCGAGCGCTTGCGTCGCCTGCAGTGGCTGGGGATCGCGCTGTGTTTCGGCGGTGTGGTGATGGCCTTCGGCGTAGGTGGTAGTTGGGCCGAGATCGATCGCAGTATGCTGCTCGGCGATGTACTGGGGCTATGTGCAGGCATGGCCTGGGGCGCTACCACGGTCGTCGTGCGGGGTTCGCGTCTGTCCGAGGCGCCGCCCGGGCTGACTTTGTTCTATCAACTAGCGGTGGCGTTCGTGCTGCTGCTGGCCTATGCACTGATAGTGGTGGACCTGTCCCAACTGCGCTGGACGCCTGTGGCCATCGCCAGCATCCTGCTGCAGGGCGTGGTGGTGTCGTTCTTCACCTACCTGACCTGGTTCTGGCTGCTGCGCCGCTACCTGGCCTCGAACATGGCGGTGTTCTCCTTCATGACCCCACTGTTTGGCGTCAGCTTTGGCGTGTTGGTGCTGGATGAGCCACTGACCCTCAATTTCATCATCGGCGCCGCACTGGTGCTGTCGGGCATCACCCTGGTCAGCAGCGAGGCCTGGTTGCGTCGCCGTCTGGCCGGCTGGCGAGGCTTGCCGCAGCAACCCTGACGCAAGGAGGCTGGAAATTGTCTGCTTATCACCTGGCTCAACTGAATATTGCCTGGATGAAGGCGCCGCTGGAGTCACCAGAGATGGCTGACTTCGTCGCCAATCTGGAGCGTATCAACGCCCTGGCCGAAGGTTCGCCCGGTTATGTCTGGCGTTTGCAGGACGAGGCGGGCGACGCCACGGCGATCCGCCCGTTCGGGGACGACGTGCTGGTCAATATGTCGCTCTGGCAGGACGTGCAGTCGCTCAGCGATTACGTCTACAAATCGGCGCATACCGAGATGCTCAAGCGCCGTCGCGAATGGTTCGAACGCGTCGAGCAGGCGCATCAGGTGCTGTGGTGGGTGCCGGCGGGTCACCGCCCAGGTGTGAGCGAGGCCGCCGAGCGCCTGGCTCATCTGCGTGAGCATGGCGCGACGGCGCAGGCCTTTACCTTCCGTCATGCGTTCGCGGCGCCAGCCTGATAGGCTGAGTCGCCATGACGCTCTCACTTTCTCTCGCTGAAGCTCGCCGCCTGGCCCTGGCTGCCCAGGGCTTCGGGCGTACGCCACGTGGCGCCATCGCCCACAGGCAACTGCAGGCACAGATCGAACGCCTGGGCGTGTTGCAGATCGACTCGGTCAACGCCCTGGTGCGTTCGCACTACCTGCCGGTTTTTTCCCGGCTCGGTCATTACCAGGCCGAGCACCTCGATGAACTTGCTTGGGGTCGCGCGCGGCGCAGGCGCCTGTTCGAGTACTGGGGGCACGAGGCCTCGCTGTTGCCGCTGGAGCTCTACCCCTTGCTGCGTTGGCGTATGCACCGGGCCGCGGATGGGCAGGGCATCTACAGCCAACTGGCGAAGTTCGGCGTCGAGCGTCGCGATGTTTTGGACAGCGTGCTGCAAGCCGTGCGCGAGCGTGGTGCGCTGGGCGCCGGCAGCCTTTCCTCGCGCACCGAGAAGGCTGGCCCCTGGTGGGACTGGAGCGCGGAAAAGACGGCGCTGGAATGGCTGTTCGCCGCCGGCGAGGTGACGGTTGCCGGGCGGCGTGGCTTCGAACGGCTGTACGACCTGCCGGAGCGGGTCATTCCCAGGGATGTGCTGAACCACCCGGAGCTTGATGAGGCCGAAGCGCAGCGCCGCCTGTTGCTGCGTTCGGCTGATGCCCTGGGCGTAGCGAGCGAGCGCGATTTGCGCGACTACTACCGGCTGGACGTCAGTGACAGCAAGCGCCGTATCGCCGAACTGGTGGAGGCGGGCGAGTTGTTGCCCGTCACGGTGCAGGGCTGGCGGCAGGCGGCCTATTGTCGAAACGAGCCGCGCATCCCCCGGCGTGTGCGCCATAGTGCATTGCTGTCGCCGTTCGATTCGTTGATCTGGGAGCGCGAGCGCACCGAGCGGTTGTTCGGCTTTCGCTATCGGTTGGAGATCTACACCCCGCAGGCCAAGCGCGTGTACGGTTACTACGTGCTGCCGTTTCTGCATCACGAACGCCTGCTGGCGCGGGTGGACCTGCGCAGCGAGCGCGCAGCCGGGCGTTTGGCAGTGCATGCCGTGCATTTGGAAGAGGCAGTTTTAAGCGAGGAGGCACGCCAGGCACTGGGCGATTCGCTGCGTGCGCTGGCCCATTGGTTGGGCCTGGATGAGGTGTGGTTGGCGCCGAGCGTCAGCCTGCGCGGCGTGCTCGATTAGCCGCCGTTTTCCAGCAGGAACTTCAGTTCCTCCACGCGCTGGATGTTCAGCTCCATCGGGCAGGTGTAGTACATCGGTGAGCCGATACGCTTGCCCTGCAGGTCGCACTGGCCGTTGCGGTAAACCAACCAGGCCTTTTGCGCCGTTTCCAGTTGTTCGGCGTCCTGCGGCGCGTCGTCCTGCAGTTTGAGGAACAGCTGCTGGTAGACGCGGTTCATCTCCTTCTTCACTGTTTCCGATACACCTTCGGCGCAGCCGGCGACGCTAGCGTTGTTGATCATCCCGCTGGCGTCCAAGCAGGCCTGGTACTGCTTGTCGTAATCGCCCCATGCGCCGAGCGGCAGCAGCAGAGTGAGCGGCAGCAAGCCGTTACGCAGTATCGACATGGCAATCTCCCAATGAGACAGGGGCTGCACTGCAGCCCCTGGACATCACCTTTACTTGGTCGCTAGGCGGGTACGCATGTTGGCGGCGCGGTCGCTGGAGCCCGGGTGCGAGGAGAACATGCTGCTTTCGCCGCCGCCCAGCTGGGCCAGCTTCTCGAACGCGGTGACCAGGCCATCGCGCGGGATGTTGCGTTGGGTCAGCAGGTCGAAGGAGAAGTTGTCGGCGGCGTTTTCCTGGCTTTGCGAGAACTGCGCATTGACCAGCTGTTCGCCCAGGGCGCCGAGCTGCGAGGCTGACAGGGCTGCGACGGTGCCGTTGCCCGACGCAGCTGCGGCGTTGCGCGCGGCAGTGGTGGCATAGGCGGTCTGCATGGCTTTCTTGCTGTGGCCGAGTGCGACATGGCCGATCTCGTGGCCGAGTACGCCTTCCACTTCGTTGTCGGTCATCAGGTCCATCAGACCGCTGTAGACGCGCACGCAACCGTTGGCCATGGCCCAGGCGTTGACTTCGTCGGCCTGGTAAACCTTGTAGGTGATCGGCGTGCCGTTGATCTGATGGCCGAGGTTGTTGGCGATCTTGTCCAGACGCTTGCTGTACGGGCTATTCGGGCCGGCGATGTTGGCTTCGGCATCCATTTCGGCGCATGCCTGGTCGGACATGCTGCGTACTTCGGCGTCGCTGAGGGTCGCCGCTTGTACGGCCATCAGCCCGGATTGCAGCATGGCGTCGGGAGACATGTTCTGGCAGCCGGTCAGCAGTGCAGCGCTGGACAGGGCGAAAGCGGAGAGGGTGGTGCGCAGTTGCATGGTTCATCGTCCTTGTTGGGGGGTGTTGGCCGCGAGTCCTTTTCGGCTGGGTGTTGCTTTGACACCTGTGCGGTGCTCGCGACGGGGCGACATTATGCCGGATAGCGCACAGAAGATGTGCGAGCCGGTTCGCGCCCTGGCCAGTGGCCAGGGCTTGAATGGTCAGCGGCGTACCTGCTTTAGCGTCTCGGCAATCATGAAGGCCAGCTCCAGGGACTGGTCAGCGTTCATGCGCGGGTCACAGTGGGTGTGGTAACGGTCGGACAGGCCGTCCTCGGTGATCGGGCGCGAGCCGCCGATGCACTCGGTGACGTTCTGCCCGGTCATCTCGATATGGATACCGCCGGCGTAGGTGCCTTCGGCCTGATGCACGGCAAAGAACTGCCGGACTTCGCTGAGAATCTGCGCGAAATCACGGGTCTTGTAGCCACTGCTGGCCTTGATGGTGTTGCCGTGCATCGGGTCGGAGCTCCACAGCACCTGACGACCCTCTTCCTTGACCTTGCGCAGCAGGCGCGGGAAGTGCGCTTCGACCTTGTCTGCGCCCATGCGCACGATCAGGTTGAGGCGACCCGGATCGTTGTCCGGGTTGAGCGTGTCGATCAGGCGGATCAGCTCGTCCGGGTCCATGCTCGGGCCGACCTTGACGCCGATGGGGTTCTCGATGCCGCGCATGAACCCGATATGCGCGCCGTCCAGCTGGCGGGTGCGGTCGCCGATCCACAGCATGTGCGCGGAGCAGTCATACCAGCGGCCGGTGAGGCTGTCGCGGCGGACGAAGGCTTCTTCGTAGTTCAGCAACAACGCCTCGTGAGCGGTGAAGAAGCTGGTTTCACGCAACTGCGGGGCGCTGTCCATGCCCACGGCGCGCATGAAGGCCAGGGTTTCGTCGATGCGGCCGGCGAGCTGATGGTACTTCTCGGCCAGCGCCGAGTTGGCGATGAAATCGAGGTTCCATTGGTGCACCTGGTGCAGGTCGGCAAAACCGCCCTGAGCGAAGGCGCGCAGCAGGTTGAGGCTGGCGGTGGCCTGGTGATAGGCCTGCATCAGACGCTCGGGGTCGGGCACGCGGCTAGCGGCGTCGAAACCGATGCCGTTGACGATATCGCCCCGGTAAGCGGGCAGGGTGACGCCATCGATGGTTTCGCTGCCGGACGAGCGCGGCTTGGCGAACTGGCCAGCCATGCGCCCAACCTTGACCACCGGGCAGCCGGCAGCGAAGGTCATGACGATGGCCATCTGCAGCAGCACCTTGAAGGTGTCGCGGATTTTCGCGGCGGAAAACTCGGCGAAGCTCTCGGCGCAGTCGCCGCCCTGCAGCAGGAAAGCGCGGCCCTGGGTGACCTCGGCGAACTGGCGACGCAGCTCGCGTGCCTCGCCGGCGAACACCAACGGCGGGTAGCCGGCCAGGGTTTGCTCGACGCGGGTCAAATGCGCGGCATCAGGGTATTCAGGCTGCTGCTGGATGGGCTTGGCCCTCCAGCTTTCGGGGCTCCAGGCGTTCGACATGCTGCGTCTCTAGCGGTTGATCAGGCGGAGGCGCATGGTAACCGATAAGCCCTGCGGCTCGTACGTGTATCGCCAACCCTGCGGCTCATGACGCCGGAGCAGGCTCGAATGTGCGCGCAGGCTGCATGCGTGGCGATACATCGCGCGCTGGCAGGAAGCGCCCGTAGCGCTGCGCCTTGCCCAGGTCATCCGGGTATTCCAGGCCGCGACGATAGGCGATGCGGCCGTTGATCAAGGTCAGCGCGACCGCAGCATCGTTGCGTTTGACTACCCGCACCACGCCGAGCACTTCCATCGGTGCTTCGTGCAGCTCGTCCAGGCTGTCATCGAGGCCTGCGGGGTCGATCAGTACCAGGTCGGCACGATCACCGACGCGCAGGTAGCCGGCATCGACGCCGATGAAGTCGGCCAGTTCACCGCTGCAGCGGCGTACGGCCTGGCCCAGCTCCATGAACGGCTCACCGGCCAATTCGGCATCGCGCACGTACTTGAGAAAACGCAGCGGGAAGTTGTACTGGGCGATGGAGCGCAGGTGCGCGCCGGAGTCGGCGAAACCGGGGTGCGTCCAGGGGCTGGCCAGCAGCTTGCGCATGATCGGTTCGCGCTGGTTGCCGTAGCAGGTCGTCCACTTCAGCGCCTCGCGGTACTGACAGGCCAGTTCGAAGTAGGCGTCTACCGCGTCCAGGCCGCGCGCCTGGCCCAGTTGTTTGAAGTTCTTGCCGACTAGGCTGGCGTCCGGGCATTCGGTCACCCAGCAGTCGGAGAAGTCGCGGTGCCACAGGCCCTTGGTCAGTACGGCCTTGACCTGCTTCTTGAACAGGGCGCGGAACATCGGCTCTTTGACCTTGGCGTAGAGCTCGTCCGGGTCCTTGATGTTGCGCAGGATCTCGCCGGCACCGAATTCCTCGAAGGCATTCACGTTGAGTCCTTCCAGGCGCAGGGTGAAGGGCGCCGGCAGGGTCTGCCAGCGGAAGTGGCCGCGCAGCACCCTGTTTGCCAGCCAGCCGGAAAGGCGGGTGAAACGGTGCAGCAGCGGCTGCGACTTGAGATCCAGCGCCGTCAGCATGGTGCATTTCAGCGGTTGCCTGAACCAGCCGTGGGCCTGCCAAAGGAAGGCGAACACGTTGACCTTGGTCACCGCATTCGGCGCGCCCTGCAGCACCGCGCCGCGCCGGCGCAGCACGGCGAACAGGCGGGAGAACTCCTTCCAGCTGGCGAAGGTCGATGGCAACGGGCTGGACCAGGCGCGGTCGCCGTCCATCTTGTCCAGCCGTGTGGTCATCACCGACAAGCCGATACAGCCAGCGTCCAGCGCCTCTTCGAGCAATTGCTCCATGCGCGCCAGTTCGGCTTCGCTCGGCGTCACCCGACTGGTGGCGCGCTCCAGGCCCATCACCGCCACGCGCAGTTCCGAATGGCCGAGGAAGGAATTGACGTTCGGGCCCAGCGGCAACTGGTCGTAGAAGGCGCGATAACCAGCGGCATCGCGCCAGGTTTTCTTTTCCTTGAGGATCGGCAGCACGTACTCGCGCGGCACCGCTTCAACGCGGGTGAACAGGTCGGAGCAGTCCTCGGCGTCGGCCAGCACCATGCTGATGGAGCAGGAGCCGATGGTCACGCTGGTGACGCCGTGGCGCACCGACTCCTTCAGCGCGGGTGCGGCGATCACCTCGGCATCGTAGTGTGAGTGGATCTCCAGGAAGCCGGGGGTGAGCCACTGGCCCTTGGCGTCGATCACCTCGGGGCAACCGGCCTCGTCCAGCGGGCTGAGGCTGAGTACCTCGACCTTGCCGTCACGGATGCCGATATGGCGGATTGCCCCCGGCGCGCCGCTGCCGTCGAAATAAAGGCCGTTGTTGATGATGATGTCGTAGCTCATGGCAGTCTCCAGGGCGCCAGCAGCAGGATGCCGGTGACCAACAGCAGGATGTAGATGGCGAGGCGGAAATGGCGCTCGTCGAAGCGCCGGTGCAAGCGTTCGCCCAGCCACACCCCGAGCAGCAGGAGCGGGGCGTAGATGAGCACCTGGGGCAATGCCGGCAGCAGGCGGCCGTCGAGCAGAAAGGCCAGGGTGAGCAGGCTGTTGAGGGTGAACCAGACGGTGACCAGGGTGGCGCGCAGCCGCGCCTTGTCCAGTTGGGTGCCGGCCAGGCCGTAGACCAGCAGCGGGCCGCCCGAGGCAAACAGGCCGTGGCTGAGGCCGGCGGCCAGGGTAATGAGGCGGGTCAACCAGGTCGGGCGTTGCGGCAGTGCGCTCGCCCGGCGCAGGCGCCACAATTCGCGGCCGGCGAACCAGACGATCAGCGCACCGAAACCGACCTTCAGCGCCTGGGTGTCCAGATAAGGCAGCAGCCAATAGCCGAGTAACGTGCCGATGAGCATGCCGGGCAGTAGGGTGCCAAGTAGCAGGTGGCGGTCGATCTGCCACCAGTGGCGATGCACCAGGTAGCCGGTCATGCAGATGTTCAGCGGCACCAGGATCGGCAGCAATTGATCGATGGGCAGCAGCAAGGCACCGAGCGACAGGGCGATGACCACGCTGCCAAAACCGGTGACGGCTTCCAGGGTGTAAGCCAGCAGAATGAAGCCGCCAAGGGCGTAGGGCGCCAGGGCCATCAGTCGATCTCCCCGGCGAAACGCTGGCTCATCTTGCGCAGGTACAGCGCCGGTGCCAGGCGCCAGAGCAGGCTCGCCAGCCAGCTGCCGCGATCCGGGAACAGACGTTCGCGGCGCTGCTGCAGCGCATCGAGAATCAGGCGTGCCATCCAGTCGGCGCCGCGAATCTTGCCGATGGTCGAACGAGCATGGCCAGCCGGTTTGCCGTCGCCACCCAGGGCATTGCGGTCGATGGGCGTATCGAGAAAGCTCGGATAGACCATCAGCAGGCCGATGCCGTCACGGGCGATCTCGGCGCGCAGCACCTCGAAGGCCTGACTCAGCGCGCTCTTCGCGGCGCAGTAACCGGCTCGGCCGAGCACTGGCATCCAGCCGGCCATGGAACCGATGGCGATCACCTGGCCGCGACTTTCGCGCAGCAGTGGCAGAGCGGCCAGGGTCAGTTCCAGCGGGGCGTGATAATCCACCGCCATGACCTTGCGAAATACCGCTGGATCGGTGCGCAGCGTAGGCGAGCGGTGGGTGATGCCGGCGCTGTTGATCAGCACGTCCAGCCAGCCGAAGCGCTGCCGGCAGCCGTCGAGCAGACGCGCATGCAGCTCGGGGTCGGTGATGTCGCCGGCAAGGGCAAGCACGCGCTCGCTGCCCAGTTCTTCCGCGCGTGCCGCGAGACCATTGGCGTCGATGTCGGTGAGCAGCAGGGCATCGCCACGGGCGTGACAGGCGCGCGCCAGTTGCCAGCCAAGGCCGCTGGCGGCGCCAGTGATCAGCACCACGCGCATCATTGCTCTCCCGTGCTGGACAAAGGCGTCAGCACAGCGCTGGCTTCAGGCGGCCTACGTGACCACAGCCAGGCCAGGCTGAGGCCGGACACCAGGTGCCAGCAGCCCCAGAACGCCGCGATCAGCAACATGCCACTGGCCTGCGGGAAGAAGGTGAAGATGATCACCAGGCCCAGCGCCGAATTCTGGATGCCCACTTCCAGTGTCAGGGCGCGGCGGTCGGCCACCGGTAGCCCGCTCAGGCGCGCACTGAGGTAACCGATGCTCAGTGCCAGGGCGTTGTGCGCCACCACCAGCCAGAAGAACAGATGGAAGTGTCGGGTGAACTGCTCAAGGTTGCGGCTGAACGCCAGTGCGACGAAGCCGAGCATTACCAGCAAGGCGAACAGGCGCAGGGGCTTTTCCACTTTCAGCGTCAGTTGCGGGAAACGCCGGCCGATCCACATGCCAGCGAGCAGAGGCAGACCGAGTACCAGCAGCACGAGCAGCAGCAAGCTCAGCGGGTCCAGTTCGATCTGCGTCAGCAAGGGCCGCGTGTGGGGGTTGAGCCAGGCATACAGGGCGAAGTTGAGCGGTGTCAGCACGCTGGCGACGACGCTGGAAACGGCGGTCATGCTTACCGACAGCGCGACGTTACCGCGCGCCATCCAGGTCATGATGTTGGAGAAACTGCCACCCGGGCAGGCCGCGATCAGGGTCATGCCCAGTGCCAGCTCCGGCTGGATGGCCAGGGCCCAGCAGGCCAGGCAGGTCAGCGCTGGCAGCAGCACGAACTGCGCCAGCATGCCAATCACTGGTGCCTTGGGCGCGCGGGCGATACGGCGGAAATCCTCGGCACGCAGATCCAGGGACACGCCGAACATCATCAGGGCGACAATCAGGTTGATCAGCACCAGGCTGCTGGGGTCGAAGGCGATATTGATCGAGTCCATGCTCATGCCTCCTGCGCGGCGAGTACGCCGTCGTTGGCCAGCTCACGCTGCAGCGCGGCGCTGTGTTCGGCGATGCGTCTACGATAGCTGTCCTTGTGCACGTAGTAGGCCATGCGCTCCAGCTGCAGGTACCGATAACCGCCATCCAGGCGCTGGCTGGCCTGGGCGCGAATGGTCTGGCGCAGAGCCAGGGCCGCAGGACTGGCCGCCTGCAACTGACGGATATACAGCGCCACCAGCTGCGCCTGCTCGTCACGCCCCTGCCAGCCCAGGCCGGAGGCCTCGACCATGCCGAGCATGAACAGGTCGTCGTGCTCGGGGTGGAAGACATTGAGGTACAACTGGGGTGCACCGGCCTCTTGTGGCCAGTTCAATTCGTCGCGGGCAATGAAGGGATAGTCGAGTTTGTAGCCGGTGGCCATGAGGATCAGGTCGTACTCGGCCTGTTCGCCATTGGCGAAGGTCACGCTTTGCCCGCTCACTGCGGCGATGTCGCCGCGGGGGCGGATATCGCCGTGGCCGATATGGTGCAGCACCAGCGAGTTCATCACCGGGTGCGATTCGTACAGGCGGTAGTCCGGGTCGGGCAGCCCGTATTGCGAGGGCTTGCCGACCAGGGCGCGCACCAGCAGGCCGTCGACCAGTTGCTTGAGCCTGCGCGGCAGCTTGATCGCACCGCCAAAGGTATCAGTGGGCTTGCCGAGGATGAACTTGGGCAGGAAGTGGTAGCCCCGGCGTACCGAGAGATCCACCGAGGTGGCGCGATGTACGGCGTCGACGGCGATGTCGCAGGCCGAGTTACCGCAGCCGACCACCAGCACCCGTTTGCCGGCGAAGATATCGGCGCTCTTGTAAGTATTTGAGTGCAGCAGCTCGCCGCTGAAATCGCCAGGCAGGCGCGGCAGGTTGGGCGTATGCAGGGTGCCGTTGGCGATCAGCACACCGTCGAAGCGCCATTCGCGTTGCTCACCGTTGCGCTCGCTGATCAGCTTCCAGCCCTGATCCAGGCGCTGCAGCTGCACCACGCGGGTGTCGAACTGGTAATGCTCGTACAGACGAAACTGCCGGGCATAGTCGCGAAAGTAGCGGCGCATTTCGCTCTGGTGCGGGTAGGGCGCCACCTCGGCACGCATCGGGAACTCGCGAAACTCGGTGGTGCCCTTGGAGGAAATCAGATGCGCCGAGTGGTACATGCTGCTGTGCGGGTTGTCGATGTCCCACAGGCCGCCAACGTCGCTGTGTAGTTCGAAGCCGACGAAATCGATGCCGTGTTTCTTCAATTGTCGGGCCGTGCACAGGCCCATGGGGCCGGCACCTATGATGGCGTACATGACGAACCTCGTTATTGTTATGAGTAGCTGCGCAAGTGTTGGAATTATTGCGTGACCAGGGGCAGCGCCTTCAATGACAATCGGCGCCTTTAGCCCGGCTCTTGTGGTACGGGATGTCACTGTGGGAGAGGTATCGATGCCAGGGTTGCCACCAGACGACGAATTGCAGCAGCAGGACGAGGTGCTGCTGGCCGAGGTGCGTGATGCCTTCGGAGTGATCCGTGTGGTGCAGATCGGCGCCTACCGCTTTCTCGAGTTCGGTGATGCCATCGAGCAGAGTTGCGTGTTCCAGGGCGATCCCAGCTGGCTGGAGTACGACTACACCCGCGCCATGCTGTTAGGCGCGCTGTGCCACGACGCGCCGGAAACGGCGCTGTTCCTCGGTCTTGGCGCCGGCAACCTGACCCAGGCCTGCCTGAAGTTCCTGCCGCTGGAGGACGTCGAGGCCATCGAACTGCGCCCGGACGTACCGCGCCTGGCCATGGAATTTCTCGGCCTGGACGATGACCCACGGCTGACCATTCGCATCGGCGATGCCACCGAACTGCTGGACAGCGCGGAAACCGCTGACCTGATCTTTCTTGATCTGTACACCGACCAGGGGCCGGGCGTCGGGCATCTGGCCTGGCGGTTTCTCGAGCGCTGCCGCGAAAAACTCAACCCGGGCGGCTGGCTGATCATCAACCAATGGGCAGGCAATGACGGCAAGCCGCTTGGCGCGGCACTGCTGCGCGGCCTCTATCACCGGCACTATTGGGAGTGCCCGGTGAAGGAGGGCAACGTGGTGCTGCTGATCCCCGCCGAACTCGAACAGCGCTTGAACATGGGGCGCCTGCAGATGCGTGCTGGCGAGCTGGCGCCGCGCCTGGGGTACTCGCTACAACCGCTGATCGAAGCGCTGCGCCCGGCCACTTGATGCGCCGTTGAGCGGTTGGATGCGTGCCAATAGATAAAAACCAGCACCCGAGTCAGGATTTTCCGGTATAGTTCGCGCCGGCCAATTTTCTGGCCACGTTCAGGTAGTGCAACTCGCCCGGGAAATTAACACCCGGCAGCCAGTCCCCAGCGGACTATCCTTGACGATTCACTTTCATCACGTTTTCGCAAATCCCCGCCGACCAGGCTGCCAGGGTGACCCACAAGGTCTTACACGGCATGCGCAGCTTTGGA
>Ga0070752_1000793_pt1 | contig 24141 bp, 14 predicted proteins | sample VirMetDEL_Aug_30_FD_77440 | JGI IMG/M metagenome (GOLD analysis project Ga0070752, IMG submission 77440) | Aqueous microbial communities from the Delaware River and Bay under freshwater to marine salinity gradient to study organic matter... | ecosystem: Environmental > Aquatic > Marine > Coastal...
TGTATCTTCTTTATAAGATTGGTATTCTAACTGACCAATAACCTTGCCTCCTGCTATAACTTGAATTTTACTTTCGTATAATGGAGCGCCTTTTTGATATTGGAAGTATAGTTTACCATTTACTTCAACTACATCAGCTTTACCAGCTACTGGCTCTACTAAATTTAACTTTATATTTTGTGGTGTGTTTGTTAGAGCTTCTGCTCCGAAAGGTTTAGATGTAAAAAACTTAATAACCTTACCTGTAGCTGTTTTTAACATATAGCTAGTAGTGCTTGCCTTACCTTCTTTATCTACTACTTTGGATATGCTTGCAGCTTCTAGACGTATTCCTTTCTTTTTAAGTGTCTCTTCTTTTTTGCTGTTCTCTTCTGTTTTAGGATCTACTTGGGGTTGGTCTTTTTTTTTTACGTCTTTGTCAGACTCTTGTTTCTTTTCTTCAGCAGCTTCTACTGTTTCTTTCTTAGCTTCTTTAAATTTCTCTATGGCTTCTTTTACGTCTTTATTGTTAATGATTTTATTTACCCCACTACCAATAATTTTTAATGCAGCCTTTATTCCTATTTTACCAGCTTCTAAAGCTTTAACTAATTTTTCTTTAGCAGAAGGAGTTATTTCTTCTTTAGTATATTTTTTAACGTCTTCTATAGCTTTTTTAGTTTCTTTTGATGTAACTTTATCTTTAGCTTTACCAAATAAACCTTTAGCTCCTTCTACAGCCTTACCTCCTAATTCTTTAGCACCTTTTACAACTTTAGATATAATAGAAGGATCTGCGTCTGCTTTCTTCTTAGCTTCTGCTTCAGCTTCCTTAGCTCCTTCTTGGCCATATATGTTAATCTCATCTTTAGTTAATCCTTGAACTTTAAACCTAGCATCTCTTTTTCCAGTTGATTTAGCTGTAGGAGCTTTATCTACCCTTAAAGTGTATATGTCTTCTATTTCTCTATTTAAAACAGCCATATCTTGATCTAATGTTTCCATTATAGATAAATGATTTTGCTCTAAAATAGAAAGAGCTTTTTTCTGTTTTTTCTCGTCTTTAATGTTTTCAATAGTAACAGCTTTATCGTTCTCATAAGAAGCTATTTGTAATGCTTGTTGTGCTTGGTTTCTAGATTTTCTTGTCTCTCTAAAAAATGCTTGTTTTGCACCAGTTTCAGTGAGCATACTATTAACTGTATGCTTTTCGTAATTCTTTTCTGCTTGCTCTATTGCTTGAATGTATTCATCAGCAGTTTGTTGGTCCATCTTTTTATCCTTAACCATATTGTTAACATACTCCATAACAATAGATCCGTCACCTCTATAATTCCATACATTAAGTGATATAATATTATCTTGTACCATTTGCTCTGCAACATACTGTTGATCAGGTGTTTTAGCCGCATCCATTATTTGAGCATTAGTATTAACGGCTTCTTGATGCTCATTAAGAGCTTTATTCCTTGCTGCTGCTGAGTCAAAATAACCTCTAGTACCACCCATAGCTCCTCCTAGTCCTACAGAAGACCAGAATAAATCTCTAATTTCTGGCTTATAATTTCCGTATTCATCTTTAACCCAATCAGTCATAGATTCGTAATCTTCACCTTTAGCTTCTTGTATGTTAGTATATTTAATCCACTCTTGATATGTTTCTTGTATACCTTCTGTTATACCTTCAACACTTGCATAAGCTCCTGCTGCTGGTAAGTTAGGTAATACTTTTCTTACAGTATGAGCAGTAAGTCCTTTTATACTAGCTTTAAATGGATTTGATTTTAGAGGATTAAGTAATAACCTTTTAGCCATATTTTTACCTATTCCACCAAATAGTAATCCATATTGAACCATATCTACACCCATCCACTTAGCATTATCAGTCATCACGCCAGCTGCATGATCAGCCGCTTCACTAGGTGTAAATCGCTTGCTTCCATCAGGATTTACTTCGTGTAACATTTCAGTATACGCTTCCCCTGAAAGATAAGCTCCCTCCGCCATATTTGCAGCAGCACCACCACCAACAAAACCTCCAATATTACGCATAAACTTTGTTTGAGCATATCCTTTTTTACCACCATCATATGCTAACTTCCCTAAAATACCAGATCCTTTTATTCCGTTACCACCCATTCCTATACCTTTACCCATAGCTCCAACAGGAACGCCTACTTTTCCTAATTTATTAGCTTTAGATATACCTTTAGCAGAGAACACTCCAAATCTTCCTAACAATGAAGCTCCTATTTTAGCACCTCCTCCATAAGGTATAACAAATGACATAGCATAAGGAACTAGTTTAGAAATCTTAGAAGACCAAAATTCTCCCTTAAACATATCTTGAAAGGTAATGTCTTTTAAATCTTCAGAAAGAATTAATGCATTTTCGTTTTGATATTCTGTACCTATTTTTTGAAACCATTCACCAACAGAAGTAGAAGGCTCTACATCTCCTGGTCTAGCCCAAGCATTAATAAAATCTACTGTTTCACCAGTACCATATAATAAATCACCCCAACCTGCTTTTAATCCTCTTTCAACTCTTTCTCCAGCAGAACCTATCATAGCATTAGGATCTACTATTTGTTGATTAGGAGCAGAGCCATATGTTAATTCATCTAATTTACCATACTCATCAGCAGCTAACTGTGAAGCAGCTTGCCCTTGAGCCATTCTATTAAAAGTTATATCTTCTTGTGATGAATTGTCTAGTCCCTGTATCATTGAGCTTAATGTAGATGTCCCTTCCATAGGAGCATCATATTGCTGGTTGATTGCCTGTTCTGGACTAGGTACTGTTACATCGTTTTTTGCTAAATCACCTAACAGTATATTCAGCCCTGATTTATAGTCATCTGCCATTACTTCTTTTTATTTTTAAATCCAGACTTCATATTAGAATATGCTTTTTTAGATATTGTAGTGTTCTTTTTTGATCTAGAAGTTCCTGCTTTTTTTCTAGCATTCATGTTTGCGTATAATCCTCTTGCTGGCATAATTAATTTTGGTATTGTGATAGTTGTTTACTTAATTTTCTGCTTTTCTTGTGCCTACTTTCAGGCATTATACTTTGACTATATACATCATACTTGCCCTCTTGTATTGCCTTTAACATATCTAAAACTCCTGGGCTTTTATTAATTAACCCTTTCTTAAGAACTTGTGTAGATAAAGCCATATACTCAGAAGAGTTTCTTGCTACTTTATCTCCAATTTGTACTGGATACTCTCTTTCTTGTTGCGAATCTACATATAAATCTGCCATTAACAAAGGAATAACTTGTTGAATTTTTGCTGAAGGCACATTAGCCATACCTAGCCCTATTGATAAGGACTGATCATAAGCACTTACAAATTCATCAACAGCAGGAGCAGAAGGTAAGTTCATTTGTTTCTGCAATATATTATTAAAAGACGCTCTTCGTTTATTGTTATGTGTTTTTTGAGCTAAGCTTTGTTCGTATGTTGCCATTTGTGTTTTGACTCTATTTAAATCTGTAGAGTCAACCGTTTCATTTAAAGCTGTTTGAATTGTAGCGTCTCCCATATCTATCTTCTTATAGTAAGCATCATCATGACTTACCATATCGTCATCTATAAGTTCTGCTACTATAACGTAATCAAATACTGTATTAGCGTATTGTTCTCTTAACTTATTCATATCCTCTTCATTAGAAACGTCTGTAAGTAAAAACGAATCACCATCTTTGTTCTTACCTTCTAATGCAATATGATATCCAGTTAATCTTAAGTCATCTGTTTCTGATTCTTGCCATGAGCCTGATCCTGTTAACCAAGTAGACGCTATGTCGCTGTCTGTAATTTTATGTCCTTTTGAAGTGTATAAGCCGTGCATAGATATATCATTTACTTGACGTGTGCTAGAATTATATCTAGATGATTTAGCTTCATCTCCATAATCACCAGCCCAAGATTGTGTTATAGCGTTTTCAAGCATTATATTATTAGCAAACACTTGACCACTAGCAACCATCTGTGTTCCTTTAGCAAAAGGAGCCTTCATACCTTTGTAGCTTTTTACCTCACTATTCTTGTCATAACCCCCTAATCTATCCCAATCTATAGCAGCTGTTCCATCAAATAATTCTTTAAATGATACGCCTTGATCTCTATTTCTAAAATAATCACTACCTTTAGCAATACCAGTGCTTCCTACAGAATCTAAAGATCTAACCAATTCTGTAGCAAACTCTGTATCTATCTCTTTAGTACCATATATACCTTTATCATTAAAGAACCCAGAAGATTCATCATAATTTAATTCTCTTGCTAACCAGGTTCTTATATCTTCTTGACTTAATGATTGCATAAATGCTTGTGGATCATCAGGATTCTGATCATTAACCATGTCTATTATAATATCCGAAGTATTACTTCCTATTATTTCATCTAAATCTACTTGATCAGAAATACTTAACGCTTTACTAGCTTGATCTAAATAATCTTTTCTAGGTCCATGAAAAATAAAATTGTCTGTTTCGTTATTTACAAACTGCTGGTATCTTGCGGTTTGACCTGATGTTATAAATTGTTTATTTTTTGGATCTAAAGCATGCTTGTGATATGCCTCTAAAGAAACTTTATTTTGGTTGATTCGTCTAGATACTGGATTGTCTTTTAATTTAGCCTTATATTCTTGCATTAAATAATCTAAATTACCATATAGTCTAGCGTTATCTATAGATCCATGTTGTCTTAATACGTCTTGTATGTTTTTCCATCCAGATAAGTCTGTATGCCAATTTGTAAAATCATCTACATCTTTTTTTCTTGCAAATCCGTTATCAGTGTATATGTCTTGTAAAGCTTTATCTGTAGATGCTGATAGTTGTTGTTGATATGCTTGGTCTCTGTTTAACTCTTGTAATTGTTGATTTTTAATTTGCTGCTCCTGTTGCATTTGCTGTAATGCTCTAGCATCACGATTTGCTTGGATATCTCCAGCTGCTTTCATTGGGCCCGTTAGAGCATCAAAAAATCCATAATCTATTCCCATAATTATTCGTTTGTTCCTGTGTTCCCTTGGTTATTCATCATTCCCTCTATTGTATTATAAATATTACTTACATTTTTTTTATTTAAAAGCGAACTATTTCCTCCAAAATTAGACATAAGGTTTGTAAATGCAGCTGATGTAAATGTAGCTGCTGCTTTTTTATTAGCAACCTGTCTTTCCATGTCCTCTGCTCTTTCTTTTTCTGTTTGTTGTATATCAAAATTTTCTTTGAACATCATAAGTTTTTCATACTTCTCTTGATTTTTTGATTGTAATTCAGAGTCTTTAGCTGCATATTGTAATAATGCAGATGATCTTTGAGCATCTAATATCCCAGAAGACGCTAAAAATCTTGCTCTTTGACCTCCAGAACCTCTAACTGCATTTTCTAATCCTTTTTGATAAGCACCACCTATTTCTTTTCTAAGCAGTCTAGTCTGATCAGGATTAAATCCTGTTTTAGCAAGCTCTCTACTTTGTCTAAGATGCTGCATAAACATAGGTGATAACTGTGCGCTTGCTTGAGGCTTTACTTCTTTCATTGCCTCCTTCAACCCTTTCTTACCCATCACATAGGATATAATACCTCCTGGGCCTCCAACATAATCTAGTATTTTATTAGCCCCTTTAAATAATGCGTCTCCAGCTTTACCAAGCTGTTTCATTCTGTATTCAGGATCAATTGTAGGGTCTTCCTCTACCACCTCTTCTTCTGCAATTATTTTATCTGTAGTTGTTTCAGGTATAACCACTTCTTCCTCTTCTACATCAGTTGTTGCGTTAGCATTAATATCAGTTCTTGTTGTGTGTTGTATTTCATTTAAATCTGAAGTTGGGTTTGGATTACCATTATTATCTATAACATGCCATTCGTTAGATTCTTCATTCCATACATAAGTATTCTCTCCAATATTTAATGGTCTAGTTTTGTCAAGATTTTCATCGTTATTTATAGCGTCTGGCCAATTTTCATATGATTGTTCGCCAGTTTGATTTTGTTCTATATCAGACGTTGTAACATCTGGGCCCGTCTGTATTTCTACTTCATTGCCATTTTCGTCTAAAACAACAGTTGATTCAACCTCTCCTTCTTGTGCATTATCTATTTCATTATTAATTTGGTTTATTCTGTTCTGCTCATCAATTATAGATTGTTCTTTTTCTGCTTTTATTCTTTTCCATTCTATATGCTCTGCACTTCCTTCTACTCCCTCCCACTCATCTTCTGTTGCAGGGTCATCAGCACCATAATTACTATTATAATTATTTGCACTTTGAAAAGCTTCTTTTTGTGCTTTAATTTCTGCTAATTCTCTTTCAGCTCTTTCTACTTGTTCTGGCTCATACCCTGGTAAATATCCCTCATCATCACGATTACCTCCTATAAGAACACGGTTATTTTTTTCCTTTTCAACTCTATCCTCTGCTTTTTTTAAGGCAGCATCCCACTCTGCTTGAGTTTTAAATTTACTGTCTTTTAATACTTTTTGATTTGCATTGTATTTTTCTAAGTCTATTTCTTCCTCTACAACTTCTGGCTCTGTCTCTACAACTGGTTCAGCTACTACATTCGGATCAACAACATTTGGATCAACAACATTTGGATCAGCTACATTTGGATCAGCTACATTCGGGTCAGCTACGACATTTGGATCTGCTGCAACTGGATCTACAACAGTACCTATTTGATCTACATTTACATTATTATCTACATCAAGATCTCCTGTTGGTGTAAATGCAATTAAGTCATTTGTGTCAGAATCGTATTTATATTCTTGATCATCCACAATAATAACATCTCCTTCTTGTAGTTTATTTTTATTTTTATCTTTTTTTACATCATCTAAACTTTTGTAAGTATAAGATCCATTACTATTTCTATTCTTTCTATATTTAGGATTAGGCCTTCCGCTTCGTAATTTTTCAGGATTGCTACCTATAGTATTCCCATGAACTAATGCTGGGCTGTGATCATATAAATCCTCTGTTTCTCCTGTTTCTAAATTATGAGGAGCATAAGACGCTCTATTGGCTTCATATTCATAAAACTTATCACCCACTCTAACTACATCTCCATCTTCATGATCGCCTAATTCAAATTGAGACCAATCATCATACCTCCCTACTACTTCCTCTGCCCCTGTTTGACTAGTTACAATTGAACCTGTTGAAAACTCTGTTTGTATTTGACTTTCTGTAGCTGAATATCCATTACCAGCTTGTATTATAGATTTACCCTCATCTGAGGTAGCGTCTACTGGATGCCCTTCACTGTCAAGAAACAATTCTCCATCATAGTCTTTTACATAAGATAGTCCAGTTGCATTTGATTTGTGTGAATTTATCTCTCTATTAAAAGTATTATGATTAACTGGGCTTAATAGTCCTGTAGGATTATCCGTAGAAATTTGTGACGCTTTAGTTGTTGATACTCCCCCTTCTACATCTCTCGCAGTTTCTAGTGCTGTTTTAAAATCAGCATCGCTTACAAAACCCTTCTCCTCTATAATTTTATCTAACTCTTGTTTTAATTTCCACGCTGATTTATTTTTTCTTTTAAAGGCAGCATTACCTTTGAAATCTGCAGGGTCTACATAGTTTCCAAACCAATGAGTTATTGAATACATTGTATTCATAGACTCTTTAGACATTTTACCTTTGTAAGGTTTGATTTTTTTACCTACTCTTTCTACAGTTTTTGTCAAAAGAGTTTTTTTCATTTCAGGTGTATCTGGTATAGTAACTTGTCCAGCCAATGTATTTACTTGGGCTGCAGTTTTTCCTTCGCTAATTAACTCTCCATATGTTTTTCCTAAAACTCCAAGCTTTTTCCATTTTTTTGCAGTTGCTTTTGGTATGCCTAATTTAACTAATTGTTTTACAGTGCTAATTTGGCTTAAATCTATTCCGTTACCAACAGTTAAACCTGAAGAGTTTAAAAATACTCCATCTTTTTTAACAAAGTAACCTGTAGTTTTATAGCCTTCCATAAATGCTATATGTGATGAGGGAGTTCTAGGCATATTAAGAGTACATATTATTTGATTGCCACTTTTTAATATTATTAAATGCTGTCATTGCTATTTCTTTATCAGTCATTGTTGGTTTAAACTGGTCTGTTGCATGATCATATACTCCAGCACCTTTCTTTACTTTAAATTTAAGCTTACCACCGTGAGAATATATATTACCTTCTTTGTCTACAGGCATTGGGTTTCCATTATGTGTTTCAGGTCCAGGCGTTATTAAATTTAAACGCATAGCTCTTCTAATTGGAGCAGCTGCAGCTCTATAATTTCCATCATCTAAAGCTTTTTCTACAGCACCTTGATTATTGACAATTAATTCATTACCTGTAAATTCAGCAACAATATCATCTGTCTTTCCGCCTGCGTAATACTTATACTTCATTCCTTGTGCAGCGTAATCAGTTTCCTCTAAAACATTTTCTGTTAAAAATTCATTTTCTTTAAATTGTGTGTAATCGCCAGGAGCAAAAGCTTTTTTAGTTTTATTTCCAGCCATAATAGGAGTAGGACCTTTAATGTTTGACATTACTTGCTCGCCACCTCTTACTGGAGCCTGTGTAATAGCTCCTCTTTTACTATCATAGCCTTTAAAGTTTTCAGGTGTTGCAAAAGTTGGACCCTCACTACCACCTCCTTCAAATAAACCTTCTACAAAATCTATACCTCCTTGTAATATATCTCCAATTGGCCTTCCTACTGTTTCTAGTGCTGGTATTAAAAAATCATGCCCTAAAGTTTTTACACCATCTAACGTGCCTTCAATTACATTTCCAAACACATCTAATGTAGCTCCAGCAATTGGCTCTACAACGTCACTAATACCTTCCATTATTGGGGTAATAATATTACCAGCTGTATCAAAAACTGGATTTAAAACAGGAGTAACAATATCGCCTACCCCACTTCCTATATCACTTGCAACATCTCCAGCACCTTGCAGTACATCTACGCCAGTGTTTACAACTGTATTGACACCACCACTTACAACATCACCAACACCTCCAACAACATCACCAACTACACTACCAACACCTCCAACAACATCTGAAATTACATTTAAAGGATTACCATATCCATATTCATTTAATCCTGTAGCTGGATTTATAGTTCCACTACCACCTAAAGATTTTAGCAAAGCAGCTTCTTGTGGGTTAATGTGAGCTAGCATAGTATCGCCATTTCTACCAGCTTTAGCTATCTTATTTAATTCTTGTGGAGAAAACTTCATTCCTTCAGCGGCCATATATCTATTGCTGTAATTTCCTCCGTATTGATTTGAGTATTGTGATTGTGTGTCCATATGCATTTGTTGGTTATATTGTGCTAATTGTTCATCTCTATAATTTTCTACTATTTCTTGTCTTTCGTCATATTGTTTAGTTTGCTCATCTCCTATTTCTCTAGCTACTTTTTCATTTGCTCTTCTAGCTTTTTTCTTTCTTCTTTTATTATTCCAAAAAGAAAATGCTAATGCTGCTAATGCCACATAAGGATTTACACCTCCTGCTACACCTGCCTTATTTAAAAACATACCTTTTCCAGCACCTAAAGCTGGAATAGCTTTTGATAATTGATGTGCAGCCATTAAGTTAGATGCTGTACCTCCATACATTTCTTGCTTTGTAAAAGTATAAGGATTATTGTCTGTACCAAATGCACTATATACCCCAGCAGCAGGACCTAAATTAAAAGATTGCATAGCTGCGTTAGATATTGGACTTCCTGTTATTGCACTAGTAACATTAGTTAGTCCTTTACTTAAATAAGGGCTTAATTCACTACCCAGTGAATAGCCTTGTAATCCCTTAGTTCCTTTAAGCATTAATTTGTCTTCACCTGATAAACCACTTGTTAAATCAGAATAAGCTTGTCTTTCATCAAATATTTCTGGAGATTGGCTAGCTAAATCTCTATAACTAAAATCTGTATACGCTCTTGATGAATAAGGATTAACTCCTCCAGTTTTAATATTAGTAAGATTATTTCCTTTATTGGCAAAGTTAGGAGTTATACCAGTTCCTTTTAACTGCTCCATTGCTTTCAATATATTTTCGTATCCTGACATGGCTTATTTATAGTTGTTTACGGTACTTTGCAAGTATTGCAAAGATATTAAATTTTTCTGTAGTATTTGCAGAGTATTTGATTTTTGACCAAGTACCTCTAGTTCTACCTTTACTTTTATCAGTTCTTAATGGTGTTTTTAATACTCCGTCAATATATTTACTAGCTTTTAATCCTACAATCTCTATCCAATCAACTTCGTATGTTCCTGTACTAGAATCTAAATCTATTCTTATTTGTTCAATTCTAGCATCATCCCATTCTGCTGAATCACTCATATCCCATTCTAAAATTACAAAATCCAGATCTATTCCCCCTACAATATCTACCCCATTAGCGTCTTGTCCAAAATCACCTGTTCCTGGAGGCTCAGGTATGTGTGCTTTTCTTGCAGAAGATATACCCCAAGAGAGCGGTGTGCCTACAAGAGATCTTTTAATATCAGTACCTGCCCAATAAATATCTCCCTGCCAAGCTCCAATCTCAGTTCTCTTAACACGCATTCTAACTTTGTTATTATACTTTCCAGCAAAACCTCTATCATCTGGTCTTAATTGATCTCCTCCACCTTGATTAAATGCATATTTATTATTAGGACTTTTAAGCCATCCATTTCCTTGGTAGTTTAATGTTAATGTAGAAGAACCTATGTTTACTATAGATGCTTCAGATTGAATCCCACTAGAGTCATCAAAATACCAACCTTCAGAACTGTCATTAAAATCCCATCTTCTATTAATTACAATTTGTTCTTCTTCATCAATAGTAATAGTCTTATCGTGTATAGTTGAATATGCAGATACATTATCTATAGAAGTGTCTGTAATATATTTTATATCAGTAAAAGGTACGTTAGCAGGCCTTATAATAATTTCAGCATTATCAAATATTTTAGCTTCAGAAGCTTCACTATTAATTACTTTTACAATATATGATTCATGAGAGTAATCTTTAGAGTCATAATCTTTAATCTTAGCGTTTACATTGTCGTTTGCATCGTTGATATTTACCTGTGTTTCAGTGGTTACACGACCTATTTTTTCTCCAAAGAAATGTGTCTTTTTACCCTTATCATGCTTATCCCAAATCCATAATTTTAAAGGATTTGCTCTAAAATCTATATAATTACTACTATCATTTGAACCAACTTGATCTAAAGAGCCGTGTGTATTTCTATAACTCCAATTTTGTATTTCGTAAGCACTTAATTGGTTTTCAGGACATACAATAAATGCTCCTTGCGCACCTGTAAGCCATTGTGGAGGAGCTACAGTATACTTAGAAGTAAATGCATTTATACCCTCGTTGTATACTAATGTTTCAGAGTGAGATATAGGCTGCCCATCTGTAGTACTACCCATTGAATGTAAATCTGATGTTGATGCAAACTGTCTTCTTGAAGTCCCTGGAAACGCACTATTGTGAAAAGTTACCATTAACTCTTTATTAGTATAATCAAATATTGAATTAATACCTAAGAATTTTAATGGATTATCTGATTTATAGTTTCTTCCTATTTTATCTTTACTGTTAATGTCTGTTTTATATATTCCATGATACACATCTGTATTAGCTGGGTGTGATGTTGATGTTGTTCCAAAAGGAGCACCACCTCCACTATCTCGCGTACAAATCTTTTTAGATATCATTTCCCAATGCTTAGTAATATATCTTAAATAGTTTCTTTGACCTAAAGCATCTCCTAAAGATACTAACTTTTCTGTATCGTATCTAAATAGTCTACCGAAATTAACATCAACAAAGTACAATGCTTTTTCACTAGCAGCTACACTAAACCTATGCCTAGTTCCATACTTAGTAGATATATAGATATGATTTTCTACAGTTTCTCCTGTTCCAGTAAATAAAGAGGTCCCAGAATCATCACTCAACATAGATAATGGATTAACTAATAATTTAGAAAAAGCGCTATCTTGTAAAACATATATTTCATTTTTAAAATTAATTATTCTATTAATCTCACCATACTGACCTTCCATATCATGAAATTGATTTATAGGAAAGACTCTAAATGCATCTGATTTCTGACCTAATATCTTTGTATTTGAATACGCTATTTCATAAGGTAAATCTAAATTATCACAACTTTCATCTTCATCTACCATTAAAGCAGATTTAATTGTATTCTCTTGCGAGTAAACAGAGTTGTACAGCCAATCATTACTAAACGGAGCTGTATTCATATCTTTACCTACAACTGTATCTCCATTGTTAAGATTTAATCCACTTCTCATATCAGTGTTAACATAAGACTCTACGGGAAATACTTTAAACCTAATCATAGATTTTTTCATGTATGGTGCAGATGTTTTTTGATGAGAGTATAGATTTACAAAAGTATCCCCACCAAAAACTTGTGATAAATGGCCTTGCCATTCTCCTGGAGTATCGTTAGGAGCAATTGGCACTTCATGAAAATTACCACAAGGTATGTATCTTGTTTTTTCAATTGAGCCTTTTGTATAACCCCCATAAGGAGTTACTTTTCTAACAATAGAACATAAAAATTGATGCGCATGATGCCCTTTCCATCTGTCATTGCAATCTGCTCCGCTACTTCCTAAGTATGCTGAATGTATATATTTTGTAAGAATAGTCATCCAGTGTGGTTTAGTCCACCATGATCCAGTAGGGCCATTTGCGTCAGACCCCCCATTCCAAGATCCGTATTCGTATATTTGAGATAGGTCGTATGGAGCGAACCACGCACTGTGATCCATTTTTTCCATTCCTCCAGATACATGATTAATATTGAAGTATGTGTCTAGCGTACCAGGGCCGTGTTTTCTAACTTCACTAACTTTAGTGTTTAGTTCAATTAATATACTTCTTAAACCCATTTGCATAGTTGATACAGTGTCGTATGTATAATCTTTTTTTTGCTTTGCCTCTGTCCATCCAGAAACTGTATCTCCTACTGTTTTTGCAAGGCTTTCGTGTACTCCAGCCCAAACTTTATAATTATATCTACCACTATTAGTTGTGTCAAAAAAACTTTTTACATACCCTAGTGTATTATTAGAAAAACCATGAACTCTTCCTTTAGAAACTCTTCTGCTTTTTTTAAAAAATCCAGAAGGCACAATTTCTCCATCACTTAATTCTTTAGCTGCTGATATTGGTAAGTACCAACCTTGTGAACTTGGTCTAGCCCCACCATTATTACCGCCATATAAACTTCCTGCATATGCTCCTCCAGTAATTTCCATACCTATTCCGTAATAAGGATCAAAACAATAGTACTTAGCTATTAAAACTCCATAATCTTCATTTATATCTTTTCTTGATGCAAATTGCAGTCCGCCTTGAGCTGTTGCGTCTAATGTATTTGGTTGCCATGTAATAGTGTTACCAAATCCATTACTAACTGTACCAGAACCATGTGTTTCCATAGTACTATAGCTTGGATGTGTACCACCAGCATATCTATTACTATCAGTTAGTTTTAAAACACTATCTATTCTTAAGACATCTCCATCCCTGTAATTATAAGGCCTAATACCAAAAGCACTATCTGGTGAGTCAAGTGTGAAAATACTTCCACTTACCTCAGTTCTAGAGTAATTAACTTTGTTCCCACCATCACCGTAGTCATCTCCTGTAGTAGAAGACTTTTTAGTCAGTTTATCAAACCCTCCAAAGTAAGCACTCATTCTATAGTGTGTTGCTTTATATCCTCCTGCATAGTGATTGGTGTCACTTCTGTGGTTAGGTACTGGATAAGATTTTAATACCCATGTACCGGTGCCGCTTGTTGAGTAGCTATCCTTTGTAGTCTCCATTTCTGGCCAATAAAATACACTACCTTCTGTATTCCCTCCTATAGTTGCTTTCCCATTACCACTAGTTGCTCCGTAATAAGCATAATAAGAGTTTTCTGCTAATCCTAAATAGCCGTTTAAATATGTATTGTATTCAGGTTGTTCTGTTTGTGTTGGATCAGTTGGTGAATCAACAGACTGGTCGTTATAAGCATTAACAAATACAGGGTCGTCATCAAAGGCATTGTTGTCTGCATTTGAAAATTCTGTTGCATCATAACCGTCTGCTAAATCTTTTGTAGCATCCCCATATTGAATTGTTTGATTTAATAATCCTTGTTGCACTATACCTCTGTCGTCTTCTGTTCTTACTGCTCTTACGACTCTAAAACCAGATATTTTTGCACAAGTTTCACTTGGTATTCTAAATTCAAAATTAACAAACAAATCTAAAAGATAATGATTATCATCTTTAGTCTGTGTATCCATACCAAAATAATCAGTCCATGATGTTTGCCATACAGGAGCATTTGTGATTCCTTTTCTTAAATTATTGTTTTGACTATTTCCGCCAGATGGTGATGGAGTAAACCCATTATTAGAACCATCATTAGGAAGTAATCCTTGTTGAGTTCCTGTTTTAGTCACATAAGCTTGTAAATTTTTAGTAGATTCAGAATGTCTTGCTGAAAACCACTCTACATCAATAGGCGGTACAACGTGCCCATATACATAAGATAAACGATGATCTTGCGCATATTTGCTAGAGCAAAACAAATCATTTGTCAACAATTGACTTGTTGATTTATAAGGAGAGTAATTACCATTAGTTACACGTAGTTGTCTTAAAACATCATGTTGTTGAGGTGTTTCTATATCTCCTATCCATAACACATTTCCTGGAGCTCCTGTTAAATCATATACTTGCACACCAAATCTATAAGTTTCTCCTCTTTGATACCCTCTTTTATTACCAGCAACATGAGGGTCTTTTGATCCTCCTAAAGACATAGATGTTTTAAATACAGTGTCTTTTTGTGTAGTACCACTTACAGAAAGACCATCTGCTGGTAAATCTTGAAAATCAGTTCTTAAATCTTCTTGGGCTGCAGTTGCTGATATATAAGGTGATGTATTTGTATTTTGAGTTTGGTCTGCAATCCTTTCTTTCAATCCAAAAGAAACTCTACACCCACCAAGAGCACTAGTACCGTAATTAAAACTTTCACCACCTAAAGTCATTCTATCAGACAAATACCTATACTCTTGTCTATTTTTTACTACTCCTGAAAGGCTTGAAGCCCTTACAGATTGTCTTGCAATCCACATAGGTCTGCCATATTCTCCGTTATATTGTAAATGAGGGTTTGTTGATATAGGATAATAATCTATTCCTATTAGTTTTCCATGGCCGCAAGTATAGCCATTAGCGTCTGTATCTCCATCTGATACTTCTGTAGGGCTTGCTAATGTACCTGTGTAATGCTTAACTTCTGTATCATTAGTAGTAAGCATTGCATCATTGTAACTACCATCTAAAATACGCCACCTCATCACTTTAACATTCCATTCTTTTTCAGATATCCAATTTTTCTTTTGCTTTAAGTTAGCGGCAAATAAAATATTATCTTTAATAGCTATATCTTTACATACATCCCATGTATTTGATTCAATTAAAATTTCTTCTAATCCTTGTGTGATTTCTGAGTTCCAATTAGTATGCATAAAACTAGCAGTACTTCCATTTATTGAAATGCTGTCTACTAAAGCAACTCTTGGGGCTTGATTTAATGAGTCATAAAATAAAGCATACATTTCTATTTGGTCAAAGTCTTGATCACAATCATACACCTTTAAAGCAAATCCTTGCGTTCCTAAGTTTCCTTTTGGTCCTCCTCCGTAAGTTACAGAGCTGCTAAAAGATTGATCTGAAACATGGTATAAATTACTTAATGGTGAAAATGTTGTTTCTCCTCCATTTTCAGAAATGTATTTAAATGTATATTGATAAACTCCTACTGGCAATGAGCCGTGTAGGGTTCTGTCTAGAACTGGTTGTGAAGGAGTCATGATAGGTGTTATATCAAGAGACTCAATAGTTAAAAGGTCTAGCCTAGGTTGTTTTATGTTTAATGTCTTTAGAGAATTAACATTATCTGTCCAGTATATTCTAGAGATACAATGGTTCTCTATCATTGTTTCAACACGTACAGGAATATCTTGTTTCATGCCTAAGTCAGGATATTGTCCACCATCATGACTATAGCAAACTCTTAAATCTGTTACTTTAGTAACTTCAAAATCTTTATTAAAATCAACCAGAAGAAATATTGTTCTGTCTTTTGTTTCGGCAAAAGGAGTTCCGCCTCCTCTATTATACTCAAATCTACCAACAATTATTAATAACATTTGGTCTGCATAAGAAACATGACCTACAATAGAAGACCTATTAGATAATTCAAAATTTTGAGTTACATCAGCATTTGTTGGACCTCTATCATAAAATGTTGGATACGAAGCTGCTTGTTGATACTGATCAGCAACAGTGTCTATGTGAAACGTAGATAGATCTACAAATAAACTATTACCCTCTATGTTCTCTACAGTAAATGTATCTCCTTCTGAGTTAGTTAATCTTATATTCTGTGCATCTGCATAACTTCCTTTTAATTGAAAGTGAGGATCTAAATCACTAACCATTCCATGAGTAAATCCTTGTGGTTTAGAAAATCCTGCGTTTTCAGAAGTATTTTTAGGTTCTTGTTTTTTTGCCATTCTACATGTTTATCAATCCATTACTACTTTTGATAGGAAGTAATGTATTCCACATATTTCCTATTTGTTTCAATTCATCAGAAGTAGGCATTCCGTCATCGCCTCTCGCTTTACCACATAAGTAGTACCATCTTTTTTCTAATTCTTTAGTTATGTATTGCGGTAATTTACCATTATAAAATTCTATTAATTTCATTTGCCACATTATGTATTGAGCAACTGCTGTTTCATGACCTTCTTTTATCTTAGGCCAACCTCTTAAATCTACAGGATATGCTAAATAAGAAATTGTAATCTCATCTACCTCGTCATGCTGTATGTTTAATCTATTACCATTTACGTAATATCTAAAAGCTCTTTGTTTAGTATCATTGTTATCTCTACCAATTCTTTCTCTGTGTGGTCCGCTACCTCTTCTTAGCTCATAGTGCTGATTTTTTGTAGATGCTGTTCCTACCCTAACGCCCAATAGCTTTACATTATTTTCAGGCAAAGTTAATTGTTGGTTTCTAAATATATCCTTTCCTCCAGTTAAACTTAATCCACTTACCTTAGCGTTTGCATTATCTGAAGCTAATGTATATTCATTTCCTTTATTACCTATTTCTTTTGAAGTTATAGTTAAATCTTCACTATTAACTTTTTTAACTACAATATTGTCTATAGTACCATCAAAAGCTGTACTTCCCCATAGGCTTAATTGATTTGTGTTTGTTGGACCTTGTTTCCAATATCTTGTAATAGTGTCTCCAGTAGTAGCTCCAGTTGTTAATGTTAAATTATCATCATTACCACCAGTGGTGTCAGGTAAATGATTTCCTAGCAATAAATCCCCTCCAGTCCAAGATGAAATATCAAATGTGATTGAATACGTCTTTCCCTCTACAAATGTTAAACCATCTTGTCGTAAATAGCCAGAAGTTCCAGAAGCATGCGTAGCAACCCCACTTCCAATCGTCCAATTAGTTCCTACAGACCAAGCACTTGAACTAGAAAAATCACCATCAGTAATCATATCATCTCCTGTAGATAAACTAATAGAATAATCAGCAACATTTAAAGCTTCTGGATAGCTATATATTGCTGAATCAGTATATGTTCCTGTGGTGCCACCGCCTCCTATTCCTCCTTTTAGACTTTGTATTAAGCCATATTGAGCTGTTGCATTATCTAAAGTTGTTACAAAATTTTGCCCTATTTCTATTTCGTTAGGCGATTTAGCTTGACCAAGATCTGCAGAGTTTCTAAAATATAATTTAACACCATTTAATGTGATAGAATCTCCAGATACAGGTACATCTGTAAATGTTATTGTTCCTGTAGCTTTAGCTCCTGTAGCGCTATATGTAGCTTCTTTTTGTACAAATGTATCTCTACTACCTATAAGTTTTTCAGCTTCATAAGCCCATTCTATAAAATTATTTGTATATCTAGAAAAATCTTTTAATCCTAAATTTCTAGCTACAGTTGTAAAAACCCTATCTATATGTATGTGCATATTATATTATTTATGTAGTTGCCACAAAAACTTCTAGCTGTTGTTGTGCTGCTCCAATTACTTTAATTGAGTCCGCATTAGCAAAAGAACTAAATGTAGCTCCAATTTCTAATTCTGTTCCTGTAAACATAATAGATGTATTTGCTGCTACTGACTGAAAGGCTCCGCTACTATCTCCTATTAAACCTACTTTAAGTACTGCTGAGTCATCTAAATTAGTTATTCTAATATATTTAACATCACCTCTTTTAAACTGACCTCCTGCATTTAAACTTGCGTCAAAAGTAACTACTGTAGTTAAGGCTGTGCTTTCTAATTCTACAATTCTTTTAGATGCATTTAATATTGATGTATTTATTATATGATTATTAGTTTGCGAAAAAGTAACATCATCAGTTGTACCAGAAGCGTCAGTACTAAGAGCTAATGTTTCTGTTATTGCGACAGTTAATGTAGATACGTTTATAGTTGTTGCCATTATTATTAATCTTTATAATTTATTATTTTTTTTGACCACCCTAAAGGTAGTATTTTACAGTTTCTATATTTTGTAGGCCTCACCCAAACTAATTTTTTATAAAAATCATCTAGGATAGGTATTCTATTGTAGATCGTTTCTCCTGCTTCTTTAGTAGCTTTATTATCCACCCTTATATGAAATGCTCTTTTATGAGGTTTTTCATCTAAATAAACATAACCCATTTTATTAGGCAAAGAAACTATTCTATCTCTTACTACAATATCTCTAATTAATATCTCAAAAAATCTTTTTATTATATTGTAATATAAACTATAATCAATAGATTTATAAAGCATAAGCTTTACATGCTTAAACAGCCCTCTAGAGAGCGTGTATTTATCTTTGTACTTGTGGCCCACTTATTTTCTGTTTTATAATATCATCCAAGCCATCTGTTACTATGTCTGGTGTTGTTTTTAATTCTGTTTGCATTTCTACTTGTATAACTCTTTGTATTAAATCACCAACATACTCCATAGGAATAGGGTAAGGGGTTGTAGCGTCATCCCACTTTTTTTCAGTTTCATACCAAAAACTATACATCATATCAATTTCTGTAGGGTTTTCTAATATCATGGTTAGACTACCTCTATATTTCCAAAATATTTTTTTATTAGTTGGCGTGCTTAATCCTGCGTGATAGTTAGGTGATACTTGAAGTTGCCTTAGGCTTATATAATTTTCATTGCCATTATTTTCTCTATCTATTCCTAATGTTTCTTGCGTGTAATATGGCGTATTGTTATCTGTAAATTTATTAAAGTGATCAAAATTACCGTATTCTTTCCTGTACAATCTTATTGATTTTTTAAGATAAGAGCCTGCTTGCTCATTATCAGGCGTTCCAGGGTCATCAGGAAAATAAGCATATCTTTCAACAGACACATCTATAATACCTGCGTCATTTTTTAATTGAAGTGGTCTTGGTGTCCAAAAACTATGTGATCCAAAATTTCTAAAATCACCCCTAACTTGAGAAGAAGATATTTCTTCTCCATAATAACTTCTTTGTTGCCCATCAACCCAACCATTTTCTCCTTGTGTTAAGGACGAATTTAAAAGCCACTCTCCATTTAACCTATCGCCTGCACTATTTTTAGGTAAATTAGATAACCATTCACCAGTTACTGTTGGAGCTGATAAAGACGCATCTATATCTTTAGCATCCCATGCATCATAAAAGTTTTTTATAGTACTAGATGTTGAGTTTCTAGCAGTAAGTTTCATGCTTTGATATAGCGCCTGATTATTTGTAATACCCTTATCAATGTTATCAGCAATAAGTTTAGCCCTATGATAATGTATCCAATGCTTTATCTGCCTTAAACTAATGCTATTTTCTGTAGAAGTAGAACCTCCATACGCAAGGTTTTTAATATTATAAGCTATTTCGTTTAATGTAATCATTAGGCGTAGTTTAGGTGTTTACAAAATTAGTTAAATTTTCTGTATAAAACAAAAATAGGCCTTAACTATTTCTAGTCGCAACCTATTCTTGCAGCAGGGAGCAAAAGAACTCTCTTTAAATGCTTTTAATTTGATGGAGGAGTCATTAGTCCCACATCAGTTTGTGTCATTCTTTTTACAGCCATTTGAATTATTTGTTTTTGATAATGCTCTGTAAATGTTAACGAGGCTGGTGCTGTTGAACTACCATATGTACTTGCAGAAAATGCTTGCTCTACTGTAGGTAATGTTACTGCTTGTATATTTATATATCTTATAGAACTACCACCCCCACCAATTACAACTCTATTTTCTATATAAGTCCAATATGGAGCGTCTTCACCAGATTTATTAAAAGGATCTCCACTAGCATTATGTTCATAATACTCTCTAGTAGGTTTGTTTTTTACAGAAATAGTAGGGCTAAAAATTATATCATCTTCTGTAACGCCTGAATAAATTGTCCCGTCACCAGGATTTATAACCTCATCTTTGTTATAATAACTTACCCCTAAAGATAATACATATAAATGTTGCTTTGGTAATACATAGTGATTTCCATATGCAAAATAACCTTTAGTATTAGTAGCTGTAGTGTCAAGATACACAAGTGACAATGCTGGATAAGAATTACCATAAATAGCAGTACCATCAATTATCTTTGCTTTAGTAAGGGAAAACGATTGCCAATCAATACATCCAGCTAATGCCCTTCTAGAATCTTCATCAGCTTCCATTTTTTGGTAATGCATATTAATAAAGTCAGATATAGCTAGATTTAGAAATTTATTCTTTTCTTCTTCTATAAAGTATGGCTGATCTGCCTTATCTAAAAGTATATCTATATATTCGTGAGCTTCAGCTAAATTCATTTATTAGTATTATTTCTGACCTTTTTTAAACCATCCTTTCTGTGCATCTACAGCTTTCTCTAATGCAGAAACTCCTTCACTAGACGTCATATCTTCAGTTGATACTTCCATCTCAACTTCTTTCTTAGCAAAATTACCTCTTACTTGATTTTTCATTATAGCATAAACGTCTGAATTTTCTTTTAACCAAGCTATTGCATGCTCATCAGAAATACCTAAAGTATAGTTATTATGCTTCCAAACATCATTTACTTTTTGTATTACTTTTTTCTCTAATGCTTTCTTTAAAAATACACGGTAAGACTTGTCTGCGTCTTTATATATTTCTAAAAATCTATCAGGAGCTTGTCCTGCCATTTGAATAAGTTTTGCTCTTACAATATCATTATCAAAGCCATCACCAATACCAAATAGTTTTGTTAGGTCAGATAATTCATTATCTTTAATTCCTGTAGCCACTTGTACTGCTTCTGCTGATTTTAATATACTATCAGCCTGCTTTTTAACATTAGCTTTAGTGTCTATTAATTCGTAATGCTTGTTTTGTAGAATAAAAGGATGTTCTAATAAAAAATCATAAATTCTTTTATCATACTCATCATCAATATTTAGTGTTGTTAATGCGCTTGTCATTTCCCAACCATCCACAACTATATCGTCTGGATTTAATAATACTGATTTTTTACCGTTTCTTTGTGTGTAAGTTCCAAACTTAACGTAAGAAAATCTTTTGTCATCTCTTGCTTTTACATAAATTAAATGTGCCATCTTTTTTTGTTTTAGTTAATACTCCCTGTTATTTTTTGTTTATATAATATTTAGACTTTTTTGCAGTCTCTTTAAATATTCTTCTTTGCCCTTGTTCGTTTGTTGATATTCTAGTCTCTTGATAACCTCTCTTTCCCCATGTTAATCCACTAGCCTTACCAATACTAAACGCATTTTGTTCTTTTGTACTTCTTAGTCCTTCATCTTCTTTTAACTCTACTACTTTACCGTCTCTTACTACTAATCTTGTTTTCATATTGCAAATATAAGGAATTTGGAGGGGACTAAGCCCCTCCGTCTTCCATTAATTATTATCCAAAAACTACACCACCTGCAGCATCGCAAGTTCCTTTAACGTACCAGTTTGTACCATCGCACTCTAAAGACACTTGGTCTCCTGCAACAGCACCACCAGATTGATCAAAAACAATTTTTGTATCACCAGATACAGCAGTATCGCTACCTCCAGCTCCAGTTACAATTGTACCAACAAAATCCTCATCACTTGCAGCTTGAGTGATAGTAATATCTTCAGCTGCTTCATCGCCAATTGCTTTTAAAATAAACTTAAAAACAACACCTGCTTTTGCAGTAGGTAAGGTAACGTTAAGAATTGCATCTTCTACACCACTACCATCTAAAAAATAAGTAGTATCACTATTGTAATCATATAGTGTTGTGCTTGATGTTATTGTGCTCGTTGGAGCAATTTGACCTCTTAGCTTAGGCAATCTTCCTTGCCCAGCTTCTGAGGATTTTCCTGAAATATCTAAATAATTTGCCATTTTTTATATTTTTTTTAGGCGATATTGGGAGGCCGAAGCCCCCCTCTATCAAATTATTAACTTAATTTACGAAGCAGATAAGATACCGCAAGAAAGTGGATTTCTTACAATAATACCTGACTCAGATAATACATGACATTGGAATCTATCATCTCCATTAGCAGCCATCATTGATTTAGTATCGTAAGGATTTACCATACCACCAACATATTTCTTAACTAATGAACGATTAATTCCGTTAGCACCTTTAGTGATTAACTCTACGTTAGAAACACCAGAAGTTGAACCAAAGTCCATGAATACCATCTTCATAGATTCTTTTAATCTAGTATCGCCAAATGAGTTAGTTCCGCCTGAAGCACCATGCATGTGTGGATCATCAAATACTGGGCAGTAAGCAATAGTAATTTTATTACCTAACGCGTAGTAAGAAGTAAAGTTTCCACCTAAAGAAATATCAGAACCAGCTTTTACATCAGTCATAGATCCACCTGTCATTGCACCAGCAGGAGCAACAATAAGATCTTTCATAGCTCTATGGAAAGCAATACGTCCTTCAGTTCCAGTAAATACAACCCACTCATTACCTTCAGCACCTTGAGCATTTAAAGAGATCTTACCAATAAACTCAGTAATAATATCTTCAGTTAATGTTCCAGCAGAATAAGAAGCTTGATTAGATGCGCTAATTTGAGCTAACACACCATCACCAATAGTAAAGCTACCATCACCAACTGCAGAAGCAGCTCTTAAAGATCCGTCTCCATAAGAACCAGCTCCAGCACTACCAACAGCAATTTCACTAATAATATCAGTGTTAGTTGCAGAGTAGTTAGTTGCAGCAGTTGCTACAGACGTTTGTCCATACCATCTTTGTAATTCTTGCTCATACATAAACTGATCCATCATTTGTTGCTCTTTAGTAAAGTACCAAAGTGATTGACCATTATTCTCAATCCAAGAAACATCAGTAGCGTCTTTACCAGTGATTGTACATTTCTTTCTATTGATAGTCATCCAGTTTTTGTAAGTATCTGGGTAAGCAAAGTTTTCACCTACATCAGATCCAGCAGACCCAGCAGGAAATGCAGAACCAATTCTACCTATAACACTTCCTACAGAGTTATCAGCAGCAGTAATTGCAGTAATTGCCTCTAAAGTATAAGCGTTTGTAGAAGGCCCAGCCACTACAAGTGCAGTACCACCAGATGGGTATCTAACTACATCAAATAAATTAAATTGATCTTCAGCACCTCCACCTGAAGAAGCTTCAAATTTAGTTCCAGTAATTTTAGACCCAGCAGCAGCAGCACCACCAGCACCGTTTGTTGCATCAGTACCGTGAGTTTGAATCATTGTTTTTCTATTTAGACGGTTCATTACTTTCCATTCGTAAGAATTATCTCCTAAAACTTTTTCACTTGCCATTCTTCTAGTTCTTTCTAAAAGATATGTCATTGAATATCTCGGGTAAAGAGATATTAAAGTTCTAGCTATTTCGGGATGTTGCAACAAGTTTGCATTTAATGCATTTGCAGCAGTTGTTCCTCTCCCGTATGTACCCGTTGAAGTTACAGCCATTTTTTTAAATTTTTATTAA